>ENA-OQNI01000686-OQNI01000686.1-human-gut-metagenome-genome-assembly--contig:-NODE-686-length-33293-cov-8.552282_pt1 | contig 33293 bp, 39 predicted proteins | sample MGYA00242627_ERZ504876 | MGnify/ENA primary metagenome ERZ504876 (study PRJEB26092, sample SAMD00036386) | human gut metagenome | host: Homo sapiens | study: EMG produced TPA metagenomics assembly of... | reverse complement strand
CCTGTGAACTTGGAAAAATCAAAAAATTGATATTCTAAAAATTTTATTTTTTAATATCTGTAAGGATTCTTTGCGGTTTTACAGGTTTTCACATAATCTATTTGAAGTAGCACAATAGGTTAAATTAAACAATGGAGGGAATTAAAATGATGAATAATTTTATGAATGGAATGTTTGGAAAAATTGGTAGTGGAATGTGTAAGTTATCTATGAGTGGTAATATCGCAGTAAAAACCTCTAATGGATATAAGAGTTACAATGTTAAATCCGGTAAGCTCACAAACTGTGGAAATTTTGTATTCCCAGGAGTAGATGAAAACTTTTTCTTCGTCATTCCAACAAATAAGGTGGCTAAAGGAGACATCATCCTTGTAAATGGCAAACCTAAGTGCGTCATCGAAGCAGATAAAACAAAGATCACTGTAATCAATTATGAAGATTCTACAGTTGAAACAATTCTGCCGGAGCGCCATGTATTTATGGGAAATACTTATTTCTATGGAAAAATTGTATCTATGTTCGGAAGTAATCTTGGAAAAGATAAGAATAGTGCAAATAAAATCTTTAAATATATGATGATGTCCCAGATGATGAATGGAGCGGCCGGTACCGGAACTGGAACAGACAGTAATCCAATGAGTGCTATGATGCCATTTATGATGATGAATGGTGGTATTGGTGATGTATTTGACGGTATGTTTGATTTTAGCATGGATGATACAGACACAGAAGATAGTGAAGATGATTTAGAGGAGGATGAATAATTATGGGAAGCGGAAGTTGGGATACTAGAAGTTTTGTAAGTTATTCAACATCAAAAGGATATGGCACTGATTCACGAGGAGTAGTTACAGGAAGTTATTCTAATCAGGAAATGTTTAAAGCAAAAAATATTGATGCAGCACTCGATCCTAAAGGTGTTATTAGAGAATGTTGTGATAATGAAGAGCATCCGAATACTTTACCAGTCATTTTAGCTTTGGATGTCACAGGATCTATGGGACAGACCGCAGTAGAAATTGCAAAAAGACTTAATGAAATCATGACAAAATTATATGGTCAGATTAAAGATGTAGAATTTATGATTATGGGTATTGGTGATTTAGCATATGATAATTATCCAATTCAGGCATCACAGTTTGAATCCGATATTAGAATTGCGGAGCAGCTTGATAAAATCTATTTTGAATTTGGCGGCGGAGGTAATTGTTTCGAGTCATATACTGCTGCTTGGTATTTTGGATCTCGTCATACAAAACTTGATTGTTGGAATAGGGGTAAAAAAGGCGTAATTATCACAATTGGGGACGAACGTCTTAATCCGTACTTACCAGTATCAGGACGACGCTCTGGATTAGGAATTACAACTGGCGATACGCTTCAGGCCGATGTAGAAACTAAAGATTTATATATGGAAACATCTGAGAAATTTGATATTTATCACATTAATGTAAATCATCGTGATGGATATGACCAGAGAGGAATAGTTGAGTCTTTTTCAGAGTATCTTGATGATAATCATTTTAGGACCATTAATCGTCTTGATGATATTGCAGATGAAATTGTAAAGATTGTAGTTGCGGCTGCAGAAAATAATGAACCTGTAGTAGTCTCATCCACTGTAATTTCTGCAGAGACAGATGAATCAGGAGCTATTGTTTGGTAAGGAGAATAACTTATGAAAGATATAAAAATTGTCATCGGAGCAAACTTTGGTGACGAGGGCAAGGGCAAATTAACAGATTATTATACTAAAAATGCAGATAACTGTATCGTTGTGTGTTCAAATGGCGGTGCCCAGAGAGGACATACAGTATTAAAATCAGATGGAACCCGGCATGTCTTTCACCATTTCGGCTCTGGAACATTAAACGGAGCAGATACTTATTTACCGGAGGATTTTATTTTAAATCCTCTGGTATTTAGGGAAGAATGGGAAGAGTTGAAGAAATTAGGATGGGAACCTTATGTGTACGTTCATGAACAATGTATGATTACGAATCCTCTTGATATGATGGCAAATCAAATTATTGAGCGAAGTCGCGGTAATAATAAACACGGAAGTTGTGGAATGGGTATTTATAATACCATTCAACGATATAAAAAGCATATTGATTCATATTCATTATCATGGGCATACTATATGAATATGTTTAAGCGCATGGAGATTACATTATCTGAACAGGAAGAAGAATTATTTCATCCAGTAAAAAATCCTGGGCTTCGAGATCATTACTATGAAGATCTTGATTTTATGATGTCGCACGTACATGTCGTAAATGATGATCAATTACTTAATGGATACGACACCATAGTATTTGAAAATGGGCAGGGATTACTGTTAGATCAAAACAATATGGAATATTTTCCGCATTTAACACCATCAAATACTGGTATTAAGAATCCTGCCAGAATTATAAAAGAAGTCTCATGGATTGATGGCATTGATATAGAAGTTTGTTATGTGACACGATCTTATATAACACGACATGGAGCTGGAGTTTTCCCGACAGAGTGTGACAAAGATGAAATAAATGCTGATATGTTTGATCAGACAAATGTTCCGAATCCACATCAGGATACTTTAAGATATGGGAAACTTAATGTGGAAGATTTAATTAAGAGATGCAATGCAGATATTAATGGCTTAAGATTACCATGTAAAAAAATTTTAGCTATTACCCATACAAATGAATATTTTTATGATGTATATGATATAGGAACTAAATGTAACGGATGGGAATATATATTTTTCCATAGGGAGGAGAACTAAATGATTAAATTAAACGACGTAGAAATCAAACTTGATAAATATCCGGATGGAACATTCTTATTTAAGGATATTCCTCTTATTGGACCCAAAAACCTCATTGAATGGTTTTTTGAGTCAATGGAAGAAATGTCAGCAATTATTTATCTTACTCAATATTGTAAAGATCAGGGTACTGAAATTTATTTAGATATGCCATATATTCCTGATGCACGTATGGATAGAGTAAAAAAGAGAAAAGAAATCTTTACACTGAAATATTTTGCTCAAATTATTAACTTGTTAAATTTTAAACAGGTAGAAGTTTTAGATCCTCACTCTGATGTATCTGCCGCATTATTTAATAAAGTACATGTAGAATCCCCAAATCGAATGATTGAAACTGCTGTCAAGAAGATTGCTAGTAATAATCTTATGATGTTTTATCCGGATGCTGGAGCTATGAAAAGATATTCTTCAGCAGTACATCTTCCATATGCTTTCGGCATTAAGAACAGAGATTGGGAGACTGGAGAGATTAAAGGTTTAGATTTATCAGGTGAAATTGATCAGTTACCAGGTAAAGATATCCTTATTGTAGATGATATCTGCAGCAAAGGCGGTACTTTTTATTATAGTGCTAAGAAACTAAAAGAAGCAGGAGTGAATAAGATTTATCTCTATGTAACTCATTGCGAGAACACGATTTATGACGGTGAGCTTTTGAAAAACAATGGATTGATTGAGAAGATTTATACGACAGATACGATTCTGACAAATCTGGAAAGTCCTAAGATTGAACTTGTTGAGAGGTTTAGATAATGAATATTGCATATAAAATATTTATCTTATTCACTATGATTTTCTGCCACATTGTAGATGATTATTATTTACAAGGATGGTTGGCATCTGCAAAACAAAAATCATGGTGGGAAAAGAATGCACCAGGAAAATTATATAAATATGATTATTTAGCAGCGTTGTTTATGCATAGCTTTAGTTGGTCATTTATGATTATGTTACCACCAACAATTGTGCTTATGATTATTGGCGGTAAATGGAATCCTTTATTATTAGTTATGAATTTATTGATACATATGTTAGTAGATGATATGAAAGCCAATAAAAAGAAAATTAATTTAATTCAAGATCAGATAACTCATATGTTTCAGATTGCTTTTACTTGGGGTTGTTTGATAGAAAAGTTATAGGGGAGATAAAAATATGAAACCGATTATTAGTCCTTGGTTAATTTATTTCGCTAGTAGAGCAGATTCTTTGAAGATTCTTGCTGGATGTATTTTAATATGCTGCATAATTGCGATATTTATAGCATTCATTGAGGGTGACATAGACTATGGATCTGTATGAACTTATAAAAGTTTTATGAAGAAATGTGCGATAGTATCTGTCATCAGCGCAGTTGCTTTGGCTATTACTCCAAGTACAGAAACAATATATACAATGGCGGTAGTAAATGAAATCACACCTGACAATATTCAAGTGGTTGGTAAAACGGGTAAGGATGTAGTGGATTACATTACAGATCAAATTAATAAAATTGTGAACGACAAAGAGGAGGATAAGAAATAATGAATACAATGGCAATTTTACTGTCAGACACGTACAAACAAATTCATAATAAAATCTATCCGAAAGGACTTACAAAACTTGTTTCCTACTGGACCCCACGAAGATCAATGCTTAAGAATCAGAATAAAATGGTTTTCTTTGGTTTACAGGCATTTATTGAAGAATATCTGATCGATTATTTTAATAAAAACTTTTTTGAATTAACAGCAGCAGAAGTTGAGCATACATATAAATACAGTATGGATATACAGTTAGGAAACAATTATGACCTAGAGCCTATTATGAAACTTCATAAATTAGGTTATCTTCCAATTCGGATACGTGCTATTCCGGAGGGAACATTGGTACCTATGGGCATCCCATGCATCGAAATTACAAACACACATCCAGATTTTGCTTGGGTAGTACAGTGGATTGAATGTATCCTGCAGGTTGAACTCTGGAAACCATGTGCTCATGCAACAATTGGTCATATGTATAGAGAACTTGCAAACAACTACTATAAAATGACTTGTGATGACCTTTTAAGACCTGAAATGGCATGCTCAGACTTTGGTATGAGAGGAATGTCTTGTATGGAAGAGGCAGTAAGATGTTCATCTGCTTGGTTATTATCATTTGATAAGACAAGTACAATTCCGGCCATTGATTATATAGATACGTATTATGATGCTTGCTGTTGGACTAAAAGAATCGGAATTGGTGCTGTATCAACAGAACATTCAGTTATGGCTTCAAATTATGCAGTAGACGGTGATGAAATCACATTTGTAAAAAGATTACTTACGGAACTATATCCTAATGCATCTTTTAGCATGGTGTCTGACACTTATGATTATTGGAACATGATTGATAACATTCTTCCAGCTTGTAAAGAAGAAATTATGCAGCATAATGGTAAACTTCTGGTTCGCCCAGATTCCGGAGATATGGTAGAAATTGCTGTAGAGACAATTGAAAAGCTTTGGAATACATTTGGCGGAACAGTAAATAGCAAAGGATATAAAGTACTTGACTCTCATATTGGAATTATTTATGGGGATGGATGTACTCTTAACAATGTAGAGCAGGTATGGGAAGAACTGAAGAAAAAAGGATTTGCTGCAAACAATATCGTATTTGGAGTCGGAGCATTCTGCTTCTCAGCAATTGTAGAGCCTGATGGACATATGGTTGTTGTGACTAGGGATATGTTTGGTATCGCTATGAAAGCTACATATGGAATTGTTGATGGTAAACCGATCATGATTTATAAAGATCCAAAAACCGATACGAGTCATTTGAAAAAATCTCATAAGGGATGTTGCCATGTATATTACGATGACAATGGAGAATTACAGTGCGAAGATGGATACGACAGGTTTATATATAACGAGTATTACGGAGCATTAAGTACTGTATTTATAGACGGAAAAGTTTGTAATAAAGAAACATTTGAAGACATTAGAGAAAGATTAAACGGAGGAAACAAAGATGAGTAAAATTACAGATTATTTATTAAGAGACGATGTAATTGTAGTAATGGATGTGGACGGTGTGCTTGCTCCATATGAATTTTCAGAACTGAGTCACAGTATGACTGACGATGAATGGGATAGACTTGTAGCTTCCGGTGAGAATCCGTACAAAGATGTACGTCCGATTAAATTAATGCAGAATTTCATTCAGAAGAAAGGTATTGATAAAGTATATACCTGTTCAAAGAGTCCTTTCAGTGAGATCCCCGGCAAAAGAGCTTTTATCAAAGATAATTACGGCCTTCCGGATGATAATATCTATTTTACTTTAGAAAAGACAGAAAAACTTACTGTGCTTCAGACGCTGCAACAAAAGCTTGGGCTTAAGCCATCTCAGATTGCAATTGTAGAGGATACAGTAAAAACTTTGGATTATATTCGTGCACATAGTGATTTTGTAACCGTACACGTTTCATCATTTATGGAGTAAATATGGGGAGGTATTAAAAATGAGTTATTTTACTGATTCAGTTTCAGATCTTTGTCAGGGGATTGTTGATAAAGTAGACACTTATGAAAAACGAATTAAATACTTAGAAGAAGAAAACAAGAAACTTAAAGATGAGCATTATAAAGATTCTGAAATGCAGAGAATGAAAACAGAACTGAAAAAAGCGAAAGATGATCTGCACAGAGGATTTCCAATTTCAGAAAAAGAACAAGAGAAAATCAGAGAGTGGGAATTAAAACATGATGCTGAGAAACATGGTCTGAAAACTTCTAAACAGAGAGCAATGGGGCATGGTTGCATAGGCGGATCTCTTACATGGTGCTTTACACCAACATCAATCGGAACTATTGGAGAAGTGATTTGCTCCTGTGGCGAGAAGTTTACATTTCAGGACTTATAGGAAAAGATTTATGATTAAAATTATTGAAGGTAATATCGTTAATGCAAAGACAGATTTTATAATTCATCAGGTTAACTGCCAAGGAGAAATGAACACTGGAGTTGCGAAAGCATTAAGAGATTATGATGAATGTATTTATAAACACTATAGAAAGTTTTGTGAATTCTGTAAGTTCGAGCCGGAAGAACTGCTCGGAACGTGTGATGCATATTTATTGAAAGATAGAGGTCAAATTGTATTGTCTTTATTCGCACAAAATAAATATGGATATGATGGTAAACAGTATACAGATCTTGAAGCTTTTAGAGATGGTTTAAGATATATTTCGCAACATTTTGGAGTATGGCGTGAAAAAAATGGATTAGAAGGAAAAGATCTTTGTAGAACCTCAGTAGCACTTCCGTATAAGATTGGTTGTGGAAGAGGAGGAGCTGATTGGGAAGTGATTTATAAAATCATTGAAGATGAACTTAAAGATTATGATGTAGAATTATGGAGGCTGGATGAATGAACAGAAAAGATAATACATTAGAAGGAATAGGTGCGTTTACAGTAATCATCCTTGCGATTTTCACTCTTGTTATTAGTCCGGCATTATCATTTATGTTTGCTTACATAGGTGGATGTATACTGAAATTTTTTGTAGGAGACGCATTGGTTAATGGACTAAATATCATATTTAATACAACTAGATTTACGAAACCAATGATTCCTGTTATTTGTGCAACAATTGCAACAATTGGTAAATATTTTAAAACAACAGTCAATATGTCAAAGTATAAATAACAATAGGAGTTACATATGAGAGAGTATCATATTTATATGCAGCGTACAAAGTGTGTAGAAGGTCATTTTAAATGGATCATATATAAATGGCTCCCATGGGAATATATAGGACATGTAGAAGGGACTAAAGAACTGTATACATACTTTAAGACAAAGTTCCCATACAGCATGAGAAGTATCAATTTATATCATTCATTTAATTATTTTGATGATGAATATTTAAAAATAGATAATAATTGGGATTTTATGATTCGCACTCACGAATATCACAGATATTTGATTATAGATAATTATGGTAATATACGAGACTTTTATCAGCTTACTAAGAAATATAAGAAGAAATATTATCGTACGTATCATAAACATCATGGTTGGAATATTCATTGGGCTTCAACAGTGCCGGATCAGCGTAAAAGTATTACACCAGAAGAGATTGTAGAAGTAAGAAATGAATATGGTATTACTCTCAAACCTATAAAACCAAAAAGAAAAATAGATTCATGGGATTATGAGAAAGGATCCAAAGTGTCTGGTTGGAAGATGCAGAGTAAGAGAAGAAAACAATGGAAACCAATGGAGGGCATTTAAAATGATTAATAGTTTTACTGGAGATTATTACTTTTTAAGTAACTTTTATATGGCACCGGTAAATTACAACGGATGGGATTATACAAATAATGAAGCAGCTTTTCAAGCGCAGAAAACAAAGAATCGTAGACTAAGATTCCAGTTATTTTCTAAAGCTAGCCCATCAGAGGCAAAGGCAACAGGTAGAAAGATTGATTTGAGATCAGATTGGGAAGAAGTGAAATATAAAGTAATGTATGAAATCGTACAGGCTAAATTCACTCAGAATCCAGATCTTAAAGAAAAGTTACTTGCCACAGGGGATGAACATTTGGAAGAAGAAAATACATGGGGAGATACAACTTGGGGAACTGTTAATGGTATTGGAGAAAACAGGCTTGGTAGAATTCTTATGAAAGTAAGAAAAGAACTGCAGGAGGAATCAAAGTGAAAAAGACAGCTACTATATTAATTCTTCTGCTTATCAGTGCATTTATGTTGACTGGTTGTGCTAAATGTATTGATAAGAAAGAAGAAAGTGTGAAAGTTGAAATTGTTAATGAATATTATAAGCCGAAAGAAACTCGTTTTACAGGCATGGTTAATCATGTTCCGCAATTTCGAACTGATTATGCCGAGTATGAAATTACGGTAGACTATAACGGAGTGGAATATTCTCTTAGTGATGAAAGTACATATCGTAAATATCATGGAAGAATAGGTCAAATAGTATCTGCTGTATTAATTACTAAAACATATGATAACGGCAATGTTAAACAATATATTGATCATTTGGGAGGATTATAAGATGAAATATTACAATGGATATTTTAAAAAACTTAAGAATGAAATTGTACAGTGGATCAGAGACTGGTTTGATCAGAATGGCCCAGGCTGCAATGCAATTGTAGGAATCTCTGGTGGAAAAGATTCTTCCGTAGTAGCAGCGCTTTGTGTAGAAGCTCTTGGAAAAGATCGTGTAATTGGTGTACTGATGCCACAGGGTCAGCAGAAAGATATTTATGCTGCGTACAAACTTTGTGAATTTCTTAATATTAAGTCTTACGAGATTAATGTTGGAGATACGGTTCGAAGTGTACTGTCAAGACTCGAAGGCTCAGGAATCGAGATCAGCGAACAGACAAAAATAAATCTTCCGGCACGTATTAGAATGTCTACATTATATGCTGTCTCTCAGTCTTGTAATGGAAGAGTAGCAAATACATGTAATCTTTCAGAATCATATGTCGGTTATGAAACCAGGTATGGTGACTCAGCAGGAGATTTTAGTCCGTTAGGAAAATTAACTGTATATGAAGTTAAAAAACTTGGATATGAATTATGGCTTCCTACAGAGCTTATTGAAAAGATTCCAATTGATGGATTATGTGGAAAGACAGATGAGGATAATTTAGGGTTCCCATATGAAGTTCTGGACAGGTATCTTCGTACAGGAGAGATTGATGATCTGGATGTAAAAGCTAAGATTGATTTAATGCATAAACGATGTCTCTTCAAATCAGAGAAGATTCCGGTATTTAATCCTGAATTAAAAGTGGAGACAGCATAATGGAGAACGTATTTATATCATTCTTGTTTATATCATTCTTGTTAATCGAATTTTTTTTCACAGCGATTTTAGTAGTTGCTTGTGCAGTGGATAAATTATTACCAATAGAAGAATATAAAATGTGGTTCCAAAATAGAAACTGGTTCGGTAAGATATATATATTTATTACAATTATATTTACTATTCCTGCAGCAATTATTGTATATATCGCTTTTTTCATTGTGTTCTTAGTAACATTTATTTATACACTTGGAATTAAAGAGGAGAAGAAATAACATGAAACCATATGATGTTGGGCTTGTTTGTGGACGTTTTCAAACGTTCCACAAAGGCCATGAAAAACTTATTGATACAGGGTTATTGCTTTGTGATCGGATGCTTATTCTTGTTGGCAGTGCACAAGAATGTGGGACGGAACGCAATCCTTTGAATGTCAATACTAGAATCAAGATGATACGTGAAGTGTATGGTGATAATCCGAATATTATGATTTATGCATTATCAGACCTTACTGATGAAAATGATATTACTCCAGATTGGGGTAGATATCTTCTTCAAAATGCAGATCGGTATATTTATAAAAATCCAGATGTAATGATTTATGGTAATGATGATAGCCGGAGTGGATGGTTTGATAAGAAAGATTTAAAGAACACCACTGAATTAATCATTAATCGTGAAGAATTACCCATCTCTGGAACCATGTTAAGAGAGCTTATGATACAGGATAAACGGCGAGAATGGATGACTTTTGTTAATCCTAAACTACATAAAATGTATGATGAAATTCGTAGTGAACTTATAGAAAGCATAAAGGAGAATTAAAATTATGATAAAAACATTAAAAGATACAACAGAGCTTATGAATAGTACTGATTATAGAGAGCGTTTCATAGCAGAATATAATCAGCTTGTAATCCGTTATAGAGGATTACGGAATATATTGCAGAAAATGGATATGCCTTGTCTAGCGCAAATGTTCATTCGAAAGATGAAAAATTTCAAAGGATTATTGGTATGTGTAATGCAGTTATTATGGTATTAAAGGAGAATTAATATATGGAATTTGCAAAAGCAATAGCATGGATTTCAACTGCAGTAGCAGTAATAATAGGCATGAAAATTACAGAATCGCCATGGTGCTTGTGGGCGTTTTTGTTACCTTTATCAATGAGTTAAGACAATATGAGGAATGAGGTTTTAAATGGCAAAATATCTAATGAAATATAAAGGTACTTACAGACTAAAAGCTGCGATAGATCAAAGTACCAATGATTATCCCAGAGATGATTCTGGAGGAATAGATTCAAGTTTTGATGATATTTATATTAAGTGTTATGGTGGTGCTCAAATATATCATTATGGTTTTTCTACTCTTGTAGCTTATATTCCATCTATAGGAAGAGGACACAATATTTTAAAAGCTATAGCTAATGATATTGGATTACCGGAATATGAAACTTATGAAGAATTATATAAGGCACTTGAAGATGAAGGAACTGTACGAAGTATCATGGAAAACGACAAAGAAATAGAGTTTAAGTTCCATGCTCGTAAGTTAGAATACATAGCACTTTTTCTTAAACCTGCAATTGCAGGAGCTGATATTAGTCCTTTCTCGACTAAGAACTTACCCAAATGTGATTACCCTATTCCTGAGGAAGATTTAGCAGAATACAACGCTATTTTGGATTCTATGGACAGTAAGGATTACTTGTTAGTCTCTAGGGTAACCGATGCTTTTTTGACCAATAAACTTCAAAAAAGTAAGCAGTATAGGACAATTGATTTGAAAAAAGATATGAAGAAAAAATGTTTAAAAACTAAAGAATATATCCATTCATTAGGCGAATGGAATGAATATATTGAATATTTAAAAAAGGAGATTTGTAAATGAAAAGAATAGCAAAGTTTGAAAAAGTAAGCTTAGAAGAATTCATGAAAGATTGGTGTGATACATTCGAATTAGACACCTCTGATGCTGACACGAGACGTGAAATAGAAGGCATTTATGGGAGTATTGAGCTTCCTAAAAGAGCAACAGTAGGCAGTGCCGGTTATGACTTCTTCACACCGCTTACACTTAATATGAAACCAGGTGAAACAGTAAAAGTACCAACTGGAATTAGATGTAAGATTGATGAAGGATGGGTACTGAAATGCTATCCAAGAAGCGGCCTTGGATTCAAATACCGTCTGCAGCTTGATAATACAGTAGGTATCATCGACAGTGATTACTATGATTCTGATAATGAAGGTCATATCTTTATTAAAGTTACTAATGATAGTAAAAGACCATGGAAAAATCTTAATGTACTTTGCGGAGAAGGATTCGCTCAGGGTATTTTTGTTGAATATGGTATTACTATTGATGATGAAGCTGCAGGAGTACGAAATGGCGGATTTGGAAGTACAACAGAGAATAAGTAGAGGTGTAAACACTTATGAAGAATAGAGAGAAATTTGCTAAAGAGATTTTGGATATTGCTTGTAATGGTGGTGTAATTGCAGTAACAAAAGATAATAAAGTTGTTTGTTGTAGGGATATTAATTGTGAACAATGTTTATTTCATAAAACCAATTATTATGAAAGTTATTGTGATTATGAAGCGACTATGCGATGGGCTGAATCAGAATATGTAGAAAAAAAACCTACAATTACATCAAGAGAAAAAAACTTCCTTGATGCCCTTCTCCTTCTATCTAATTGTTATATTGCAAGAGATGAAGATAATTCACTTTATGTTTATTATGACAAGCCAATACGTGGTAATAAATTGTGGATATCTGATTATGCATGTCATGATCTGCCAAAAGATATGTATGGTAGTATGTTTGACTTTATCAAATGGGAAGATGAAGAACCTTGGAATGTGGAAGACTTGAAGAAATTAGAGGTGAAGGACGTGTAACTATGCTTACAACAGACAGAGAAAAAGCTATATGCGAAAAATATAGCGCATATGATAAAAATAATCGTGTCCATTGTGATGAGTGTCCACTTATTAAAGGGAATCCTACTCAACATGACTTCCGGTGCAAAGCGAATAGTCATTATAATAGACACACTCGTGAATGGGAATATGATGATTAAGAAAGGATAATTATGAAGATTCGTTTAAACAATTCTACAGATGCTAAAACTGTTGTATCTATTGCAAATAAGTTTAAAGATTGCGATATTGATGGTAGTATAGGACGATGCATTATAGATTTGAAATCTATATTAGGAGTATTATCATTTGGCCTTCCGAAAGTAATTGATGTTACAGTAAGAAGCAATGATAAAGCTTTAGTTAAAGAATTTGAAGATAGTATAATGTTCTGGAGGTGCAATGACGATGGATGAAATGTTAACTCCAACAGATATACAAAAACATCTTAAAATAGGACGTAACAAAACATATCAGCTTATTCAATTAAGTTCTTTTCCTAAAATAAAAATAGGAAATACATACAGGATTCCTAAAGAAAAGTATCTTAAATGGATATCTGATAATATACGTAAAACAATATTTTTATAGTAAAAAATGGGAGCTATATCGAAATGATATAACTCCCTTATTTTTTAATCAAGTAAATTTATGACTTCTGATTTATGTTTATTCATGATATGCATATATATGTTATAAGTTGTGGAAACATCTTCATGTCCAAGTATCTCTGATATTACCTTGATATCTACAGGTTGGTTCTGTTCCCATCCTTTCTGCAGTAGCATAGATCCGAACGAATGCCTAAGATCATGTAGGCCGAAGCCATTAGATTCGATGCTAGCTCTCTTGAGAATCGCTTTAAGTGTTCTGGTAAGAGTTGATTGTGATGGCGGAATATTGTTCTTAGTTACGAATATATGGTCATCTCCGGATGCTTCCAGTCCAGGAGACACAGTTTTAAGCCAGAGCAGCTGTTCCTTTGCACGATTTGCCAGAGGAATGACTCTGATTGACTTAGGACGCTTTGGCGTATCTATGAGCCACTGATATTTGCCATCTACTTTGATACGCTCCATTGTCTTATCTATGTTAATAGTATTATTCTTAAAATCTATATCTTTCCATGTGAGAGCATAAGCTTCTCCTATACGCATGCCAGTATAAAGAACTAACAGACAGAACCTGGCATTACGTCCATAGATGTAATCACCTGTCCTTACGCCTGGCAAAGCAGAATCTGCTTTCATAAGAGCCGTATTATAAAACTTTTCAGCTTCTTCTAAAGATAAGAAAGAGTGTTCTTTCTTCTGTACTGCATATTTTGACTTATGCGGCATCTTAATCCCTTTTGCAGGATTCTCTGTGATAATGTTACAGGATACAAGATAGTCGAAAACAATATTGAAAAGAGTGCGTGTCTTTTTAACAGTGCTCTCAGAATATTTCTTCGACATATTTGTATAGTATGTTTGAATAACGATCTTGTCTATAGCAGCCATCTGGATATCAGCAATCGGATTAGTTTTAATATAGCAGCGATTTGTAGACTGAAGAGTAGCATAGTTATTTGTCTTGAAAGTTGGCTCCAGTGTCTGCAGGATATTATCTATACATTCCCCAAGAGTCATCTTACGATAATCTTTTTGGTTAACCCTCATACTCTTAGCTTCAAATTCTTGTATCTTGCGTTTTACATCAGCTTTTGTCCTTCCTACAAATTCTTTCCGGCTTGTCATACCATCATATTTCTTACGGTACCTATAGTATGTAATGTCATTCTTTGTTACAGTATCCCATGATCCTGAACCTTTTTCCCTTCTTGCCATATACATCCCTCCGTTGTGCAAATTTACACTAATTTTACTTACAAAATAAAAAACTTTACTTTTTCCCAAAATTATGATAATATGAATTATGTGTTAAGTAAATTATAGCATACGGATAAGGATGGAGCAATAGTTATTTCCCCCTTATCAATGCGGAAAATGAAATATTCCCCCTTATTTCCCCCTTATGAATTAAATTTAATAGGATGAAAAGGGTATAAACTAACACGACTAGGTATCAAGTTTGACAACTGAATATCTCTTATAAAGTGGCTTTAAAGCCAGTAAAATCAATGCTTTTCAGTATTTACAAAGGTTTCAAAAGATTGATTTTCAAGATACGCGCCTGTAGCTCAGTGGATAGAGCAGTGGTTTCCGGTACCATGTGCGGGGGTTCGATTCCCTTCAGGCGTGCTGCCTGGGACGTATGTACAGTTCCGGTGCGTTGTATCACAGGAGTTATCAGAATCGGGAACTGTCAGAAATCGTATGGCGGCAGTGAACGGAGCAAACGGTAACTCATAAGGAGGACAAGAACTTGGATGATTTTAGAGAATGGTTATCAGATAATCTCCGGTATTTTATGCTGGGTGGAGCTATTCTGATAATTGTGGTTGTCCTGTTTTGCGGCATTCGAGCCTGTTCCGGAAGTAATAAGGGGAATTCCGGAGATGAACAGAAAACCACATCCGAAGACCAGGGAAATGTTCCTTCTTCTCCGATAAGTGAAGGGGAGTCTGACGAGAAGAAAGAAGACGCCAATCCCATGGAAACAGCAGATGCAGACGTTACTGCATTGATCACGAGCTATTATCAGGCTCTGGGGGAAAAAGATATTGCAACGCTGAAGACTCTGGAAGATGATTTCACACCGTCTGATGAGTCAAAAGTCACAAATTTGAAAGATTATATCGAAGGGTATGAAGTAGGCGATGTGTACACGAAGAAAGGTATGACAGATGATTCTTACGTGGTTTACGCCTGTTTCTCGTATATCTGTCAGGGCGTTGAGACCAAGGCCCCTGCACTGACTCAGTTCTATGTATATAAGAACAGCGAAGGAAACTGGGTGATCAATAACGGAGCTTTACAGGATTCTGAGATTTCCGCATATATGGAAAAACAGTTATCAGACAGTGATGTTTCAGCTCTTATAAAGAAGGTGCAGAATGAACTGGATCAGGCACAGCAATCTGATCCGTCTCTTGAAGAATTCCTGAATGGTCTTGGGGAGGAAGCAGGTGTGTCAACAGAGGCAGAAGATGGCACGATGCTTACTGCTTCGGAGGAATGTAATGTACGCGCAGAAGCCAGCACAGATGCTGATATCCTTGGCGTGATCTCAGCAGGTGATCAGGTTCAGAAGACAGGTACTGATGGTGAATGGGTTCAGATCGACTACGACGGTCAGACCGGATACATCAGAGGAGATTTACTTGAATAAAATTGAATATGGAACGTAAAAAATACAGGCGGTTATCCTTGTGGTAACTGCCTGTATTTTTACGTTCCGTTTTTCTGACATTGTTCTTGTCAGCTTCTGCTGGAGATTTTGCTGTTCTTATTACTTTTCGCAACTTCCGCAAGGGACTTACTTGATTCGATTAAATTCACCGTATGTAACTCCTGTCGATAATTCTGTCTGATGCAGGGAAGCCAGTTCGTGCACTGTTACAAGCTGATAGCCTTCTTCGATAAGCTGCGGGATTAGGATCTCGGCTGCATCTACAGAGGTGCTGAAGATATCGTGCATCAGAATAATGGAACCATCTTTTACATTATTCATGACTTCCTCAACCGTAGATTCCACATCCTGCGTTTTCCAGTCCAGAGTGTCAATGGACCACAGAATCATCGGGGTTCCCACAGTTGATTTTACCGTATCATTAACAGATCCATATGGCGGGCGGACCACCGAAGCTCCCTCACCTGTAAGATTTACAAGCTGTTCATCCACTCTTGCAATTTCTGAACTGATCTCATCCGAAGAAAGAGTCGCCAGATCCTTATGGTCATAAGTGTGGTTTCCAAGTTCACAGCCCAGTTTCTTCATGCGTTTTACTTCGTCCGGAAAACTGGCAATCTCAGTACCCACCATAAAGAAAGTTGCCTTTGCATTATTTTCTTCCAGACAGTCCAGAAGACGGCCTGTAAAAGAGCTGGGACCATCATCAAAAGTAAGGGCAACCGACTTCTTTGCCGTAGATGTACCGGACTTGTCAGAGGTAGCTGACTTATCTGAAGATTTCTTCTTTGAAGATTTTTTCTTTGGCGTATAACCTTTCAGAGAACCATCTGTATCCAGTTCATAAGTTTTCTTATCTATTATCACAGTCCCTGTCTGCAGAATACCATCCATATCAAAATAATACCGCTTCTTTCCGATATCTGTCCAGCCTGTCTGCATAATACCGGTCTCATCCATATAGTACTGTTTCCCGTCTGTATCTGTGAACCATCCTGTGTATGGCTTATCATCTACCAAAAACATCCAGTTACTTCCACTGGAAGCCCAGCTGCCCTCTGATGCCTCAGGCGAGATATCAGTGCTTAATGCAGGACCGCCCGGAGAAGCTTCAGATGAATCTGAAGAAGTGCGTCCAAACAGTTTCCCGGAAGAAGAATCCGTAAAATTATCATTGCTATCAGTCAATGTTTCCTCAGAAGTAAACTCCGCAGAATCCTGATCTTCTGACACGAAAGCTCCGGCATCGCTGATGGCATCTGCCTGTGAAGTCACAGCGGAAGAACGGGTGAAAATTCCTCCAAGTATCAGACACAGAATAACAGAAAGTGCGATCAGCCACCGGTTTGTACGTGGTAAATGCTCTGACATGAAAGCCTCCTTTTTGATAAAATCAGTGACAAAAAAGATATCCTGTCATTCGATATCATACAATAAAATCTGACAAAATACAAGGCGATTCCCCATTCCTGCCCTTTTGAAAAAAATTCCAGAAAAATTCCATCAAAATTTCACCGTTGATAAGATGTACAAAAAATTATATAATAGAGCAATGGACGAAAAAATCAGAATAAACAAATATTTAAGCGAGGCAGGCATATGCTCCAGACGGGAAGCCGACCGGATGATCGAAGAGGGAAGGATTACGGTAAACGGAAAAAAAGCAGAAAGCGGTCAGAAAGTCAGCCTGGAAGATGAGGTCTGTGCAGACAATATACCTGTCCATAAAAATGAAAAAAAAGTACTGCTTCTTTTTAACAAACCCAGAGGGATCGTGTGCAGTACAAAGCAGCAGTTTGATGAGACGACGGTAACAGATTATCTGGATTATCCTCTGCGTGTTTATCCTGTGGGCAGACTGGATAAAGAATCACAGGGCCTTCTCCTTCTGACAAATGAAGGAGATCTGGTCAATAAGATCATGCGCGCCGGAAACTATCATGAGAAAGAATATTTTGTGACAGTGAATAAGCCGGTGGACAGGGAATTTGTCCGAAGGATGAGCAAGGGAGTCCCTGTTCTTGATACGGTGACCAGACCATGCAGAGTGGTGCAGACAGGAGAATGCAGCTTTCGGATCATTCTGACACAGGGACTGAACCGGCAGATCCGCAGAATGTGCCGGTATCTGGGATATGAGGTACAGAAGCTGAAAAGGATCAGGATCATGAATCTGACTCTGGACGGGATCAGAGAAGGCGAATACAGAGAGATCACAGCACAGGAGTGGGAAGAACTGAACCATTTACTGGAATCTTCCACAAGTGAAACAGTGATCAGAACAGGAGAACAGAATGGAAACAGCAGCGATCATGCGAATGAAAGAGCTGGTGCAAAAGCTGGACAGGGCAGCAAAGGCGTATTACCAGCAGGATACAGAGATCATAAGCAACAGAGAGTACGATCAGATGTACGACGAGCTTCAGGCTCTGGAGAAAGAGACAGGCACTGTTCTGGCAAACAGCCCAACCGTAAGCGTAGGGTACGAGGCAGTTGACCAGCTTCCAAAAGAAGAACACGAATCCCCCATGCTGTCTCTGGACAAGACTAAGGACAGAGAAGTTCTGAGGGAATTTATCGGGGAACACAAAACGCTTCTGTCATGGAAGCTGGACGGACTGACGATTGTTCTTACCTACGAGAATGGAGGACTTGCCAAAGCAGTTACACGTGGAAACGGTGTGACAGGAGAGGTTGTCACCAATAATGCCAGAGTATTTAAGAACGTTCCTCTTAAAATCCCGTATCAGGGAAGACTGGTGTTGCGTGGGGAAGCGATCATTACCTATTCGGACTTTGAACGGATCAATGAATCCATAGAAGACGTTGATGCGAAATACAAGAATCCGAGAAACTTATGCAGCGGTTCTGTCCGCCAGTTAAACAATGAGATCACAGCCCGCAGGAATGTGCGTTTCTACGCATTTACGCTGGTAAGCGCCGACGGGGTTGATTTCCATAATTCAAGAGCCCGGCAGTTTGAATGGCTGAAAGAACAGGGATTTGATGTAGTGGAATACAGGAAAGTCACAGCTTCAACGCTGGATGAAGCCATGGAATATTTTTCAACTGCGATCACTGAGAATGATTTTCCGTCAGACGGACTGGTTGCTCTTTATGATGATATTGCGTACGGAGATTCCCTTGGAAGAACAGCGAAATTTCCCAGAAATGCTTTTGCATTCAAATGGGCAGATGAGATCAGAGAAACCCATCTTCTGGAGATCGAATGGAGCCCGTCAAGAACAGGGCTGATCAATCCGGTGGCTGTTTTTGAACCGGTTGAGCTGGAGGGAACCACTGTGAGCCGCGCCAGCGTACACAATGTGAGCATTCTAAAAGAATTGCAGCTTGGTATCGGGGATACGATCACTGTATATAAAGCAAATATGATCATTCCGCAGATTGCAGAAAACCTCACACGCAGCAGTAAACTGGAAATTCCGGATACTTGCCCTGCATGTGGCCATGGAACACAGATACAGAAGGTAAATGATGTGGAGGCACTTTACTGTACAAATCCTGACTGTGCCGCAAAGAAGATCAAATCCTTTGCACTTTTTGCAAGCAGGGATGCCATGAACATTGACGGACTGTCAGAAGCAACACTGGAGAAATTCATTGCAAGAGGCTTTATTCATGATTTCGGAGATATTTTTGAGATTGGAAAGCATCGTGATGAGATCGTGGAGATGGACGGATTCGGGGAGAAATCCTTTGAGAACCTGATGACCAGCCTTGATAAAGCTAAGGAGACTACTCTTGCGAAGGTGATCTACAGCCTTGGAATCGCCAATATCGGTCTTGCCAATGCAAAAGTGATCTGCAGGCATTTTGATGATGATCTGGAGAAGATCCGTCATGCAGATAAAGAGGAGATCAGCTCTATTGATACCATCGGACCGGTAATTGCCGGAAGTCTGACTGATTATTTTTCAAACGAGGATAATAACAGAAAACTGGATCATCTGATGAGCCATCTGACTGTTAAGAAAGAAGAAAAGACAGGTGAGCAGATTTTCCGGAACATGAATTTCGTTATCACAGGAAGTGTGGAGCACTTTGCAAACAGAGCACAGGCAAAGGAATTTATTGAGTCTCTGGGAGGCAAGGTGACCGGATCAGTAACATCGAAGACGAACTACCTGATCAATAATGACACAACTTCCAATTCTTCAAAGAATAAAAAAGCCAAAGAACTGGGAATTCCAATCCTTTCGGAAGAAGATTTCCTGAAGATGGCACAACAATAAAAAAATAAGAACAGGAGATAAGATAATGCCAATTAAAATACAGAGCGATCTGCCAGTAAAAGAGATTCTGGAAAAAGAAAATATTTTCGTGATGGATGAGTCACGTGCATCCCATCAGGATATCCGCCCCATTCAAATCCTCATTCTGAACCTGATGCCTCTGAAAGAGGAGACAGAGCTTCAGCTTCTGCGTTCCCTTTCCAACACACCGCTGCAGGTGGATGTCACCTTTATGGCAGTACAGAGCCATGAAGCGAAGAATACATCTGTGAGTCATCTGAATAAATTTTATCAGACATTTCCGGAACTGAAAAATAACAAATATGATGGAATGATCATCACAGGTGCTCCTGTAGAGCAGATGGAATTCGAAGAGGTAGACTACTGGAAGGAACTGGTAGAGATCATGGACTGGACAAACACCCATGTTACCTCCACCATTTATCTGTGCTGGGCTGCGCAGGCAGGACTCTACCACCACTATGGACTGAAAAAACGCAAACTTGATAAGAAGATGTTCGGTCTTTTCTGGCATAAAGTGATGAACCGTAAGATTCCGCTGGTACGCGGATTCGACGATATGTTCCTTGCACCTCATTCCAGACATACGGAAGTTCCCATCGAGGATATCCATAACTGTAAAGAACTGACAGTGCTTGCTGAATCCGATGAAGCAGGGCTTTTCCTTGCAATGGCAGACGGTGGCCGCAAGATCTTTGTAATGGGACATCCTGAATATGATCGTGTGACTCTTGACGGTGAGTACAAACGTGATGTCAGCAAAAACCTGCCCATCGAAATCCCGGAGAATTATTACAAAGACAACAACCCGGAAAACAGACCGCTCCTTATGTGGAGAGCACATGCGAACAACCTGTATACAAACTGGCTGAATTACTATGTCTACCAGTCAACTCCGTTCGACCTGTATGGAACACCGGATTTCAGCGAGATCTAAAGGGTTTGCGAGAAGTTCAATTTCACTATCTTACCGTATTTTTACGCATCTTTGTGAAAAATGGTGTCAAAATGGTGTCAAACCTGAACAGTAACCGGATATCTATATTCGTTTTGTCAGAATCAAAAACAGGTTGCTGAACAGACATAACCTATATTATAATGTACATATAACCAAACTCACTTGGAGGTGATAATATGCCATTACTTGAAGAGGAATATAGAAAAGAAGAGAAGATTAATGGTGTAATCTATGATATATCACCATCACCAAATTATCAGCATGGGCTTGTAGATGGTAATATTTATCGAATCATATCAACTGGTTTACAGAGAACACTGTGTTTAGCATTCATGGAGAATCTGGATTATAAATATCATGCACAGGAGAATAATGATTATGTGATACCAGATGTGATGATTATATGTGACCGTAAGCATTTGAAAGGTGGTTCCTATACTGGTACACCCAGATTTATTGTGGAAACTCTTAGCCCTGCAACAGCATTAAGAGATATGACTGTGAAGAAAGAAATTTACCAGGCAGCAGGTGTAGAAGAGTATTGGATCATCTCACCGAAAGAAAGAGCAGTACAGATTTATTATCTTGAGGATGGTAAATATGATTTGAAGTATAGCTATATCTTGCAGGATGATCCAGAAGAAGAACATTATAATGCAGATACAGTGGTGACACTGAAAGATTTTCCGAAAATCTCCATGACATTAGCAGAGATGTTTGAGAATGTAGAATAATATGAGCAGCATGAAAGCCCTCGGGAGTTAATCCTGGGGGGCTTTTGGTATAGCCAAATCCGTTGAAGTATGTTATTATATGCATCAGTTCTCAGAATCGGGAATATTCAGTTGAGATAAGAAAGGACACAACAATCATATGAACATAGGAAACAATATAGGAAATATCATGAAGATCACAGGCGCATGGAACACCTTTAAGAGCAATCATCCCAAGTTCCCGGCATTCTGTCAGGCAGTTTCACGCAAAGGGCTTAAAGAAGGAAGCATCATTGAAATTGCGATCACCACTCCTGAGGGAGAGAAGATAGAGACAAACCTGAAAGTAAAGGACAGTGACCTGGAATTACTGAAACAGTTGTCTGACCTGAAAATGTGAAAAAGTTTACAAAAATTTTATTTGAATAACAGGTATAAATCTGCTATAGTATTCTATGTTGGTTAAGTTGATTATTATTCGTTCCCATATATAAGAATGATAGGTTCTCAAAAGAAAGAAGAGGAAGAAAATTGCGTAAAAAATCACATATTTTATTAGCAAGATACCTTGCGGATCAGATGCAGACCACAGCAAGCCTGCAGTCTCACAGAAAGGCTTTCTGTCTTGGTAGCATTCTGCCGGATATCAAACCGTCCTTTATCACCAGAAGGCACGAGTTCTACGGAACATTTGAAGATGTCAAGAACCGGATGAAAGAACTGGCAGATATCAGACCGGATGAGAGTAACCAGAGAGTTTACTGGCGGCGGTTCGGCGAAGTGATCCACTATATGGCGGATTATTTTACCTTTCCTCATAACAAAACATATACAGGAAGCTTCAGCCAGCATAATCATTATGAGAAAGTACTTAAGAACAGACTGAAAGAATGTATACAGCAGGGAGAAGCATATGCATATCTGGAACCGGCCATCCGCTTCGCTGATTTCTCCACCCTGATCGATTATATCGAAGCTACTCATGAGAAATACCTCAACAAGCTCCGCAGCGTGGAAGAGGATATCCGCTTTATCCTGAATATGTGTTTTCAGGTAGTGCAGGGACTGATACAGATCTGCATTGGTAATAAGAACTTTGCAGGAGCCATTCAGGCAGCCTGACAGAGATACGCTAAGAATACAGGAAGGCTGTGTGGAAATCATATCCGCACAGCCTTCCTGTATTCTGAAACATATCTTCCTCACTGCTTGTTGCTTTTCGCAACTTCTGCAGGGGGACTTACTTGATTCGGTTAAAATGTGACAAAAAAATGAATTTTGGTCAAATCTGGAATTTACCTGCCCTGAGTTGTTGATTTCAAAAAATGATTATGCTAGAATAAAACAGGTTAATATTTCGGGATAATTCACTTATGAAATAACATAATAATGTGAAAAGTAATTTAGACAGTATGCCCTTATAAACAGGGGGTAAGGACATGCTCACAGTAAGAAGGGAGCAATTTAGATATATGAAAAACAAGTATCTTACCAGATTCTTATGTCTGACATTGATGTCAGGAATGGTATTATCCGGTCCTGCGTCCGTACTTGCAGCAGAGGATACTGCTACGTATACAGCAAACGGTTCTGATTTCAGCGATTCCGGTGATTTTGATTCAGGATCAGAGGATCCGGCGCCGGCAGATCCGACTCCGGCAGAGCCAACACCTGCGCCGGTAGATCCGACACCGGCAGACCCGACACCTGCACCGGTAGATCCGACACCAACACCGGCAGAGCCAACACCTGCACCGGCAGATCCGACTCCGACACCAACAGATCCGACTCCGACACCTGCGAATCCTACACCAACACCGTCTTCACAGATTACGAAGGCAGCCCAGGATGTGATCGACAGAATCAAAGAGTTGAACGCACAGACCATCACGCTGGAGAAGAAAGCCACTGTTCAGAGCATCCGCACTGCATATAATGCCCTGTCTGATACAGAGAAGGCACAGGTTTCTAATTATAATCTGCTGGTTCAGGCAGAAGCGACTATTGCTCAGCTGGAAGCGCAGAAGAACAATGCGAATACGAATAATCCATTTACGAGTAATACCAGTGCTGCACAGACCGGAACTCCGGTATATTATGCGTCCAATATCCACGCAGGTAAGGATTTCTATCTGGACAGCCTGAAGAATAACTACAATTTGACCTTCTCAGATGATTTCGCTTCTGTTATGGATGAGATCGAGAAGGAATATAAAGAGAAGAACAAAGTAGCAGATGCCAGCGATGTAAACGGCAGCAAGACCACCACATCTGCAGACAGTCTTCTGGTAAGAAACTGGCAGGATATCCTTGCAGTCTATGTATATCAGCAGAGCCAGGACGGAAAAACAGAATTTACCCTGGATTCTTCCTGCAAGAAAGACCTTGCGAAAATCTTTGCAGAGCTGAACCCGATCGTAAGGGACAAGCAGGATATCACTCACGTTACATACGCTAATCGTAAAATCAACTACTATATTAAGAAAAATAAAATCGCAAAAAAGGATCGTACGATCCTTAAGAAATATGTGGAGACAGACTGCAAACTCCTCTGCGCGGTAGTAACAGCTGCCAACGGTTTTGTCCGCGAGAGCGTAGGAGATGATGTTTCCGAGGAAAGAGTAAATGTTATCTCCGCAGCCTATTCACTGGTTGGTAAAGTCGGTTACTTCTGGGGCGGCAAATCCACAGTGATCGGTGAAGATCCAGGCTGGGGAACCAGCGAGAAGGTATCAGCTGAGGGAAGCAAGAGCACCGGAACCATCCGCGCATACGGACTGGACTGCAGTGGTTTTGTCACCTGGGCAGTGATCAACGGATATCAGGATAAAGCAATGCAGGAAGCTGTAGGCGACGGAACTTCCGATCAGTGGGAGAAAGCAAACGTGGTAACTGAGGCAGATGCACAGCCCGGAGATCTGGTGTTCCAGAAAGGACCGGAAGCAGGAAGCGATAATCATGTAGGTATTCTCTGCGGTAAAACAGACGCAGGTGACTGGATCGCAGTACACTGCTCCTCCGGTAAGAATGGAGTAACAGTAGGCGAAGCATACAGTGCAAGCTTCCGTTACATCCGCCAGCCATCCTTCTACCCGACACAGGAACAGGTTCAGGAAATGCAGAGCAGCAGTACGGTAAGCACAACAACAGGTGATGCAGCAGTTTCCACAGGAACAGATATCTTTTCTGCAAATGTGACAGTAAGCAATACTCTGCAGGATGCGATGAAGTCAAATACTTCCGACTCAACAGGATTCACAACATCAGGATCCACTGAGAAGACTTCCATCCTTCCGGATAAGATTGATCTGTCAAAAGAGAAAGTCGCTGTATTTAAGGCAAAATAAAATGTATAAAAGAAGAGAAAGTCATACAAAAAAGTCTGGCTTTCCCTTCTTTTTTCGTGTGTAAACTTTTTTATCTGTTAACTTAAACGATTAAGTAAAAACTGACGAATTTGCTTATTTGTCTGCGGAATATGATTCAAAAACGAAAAAAATATTCGAAAATATGGAAACCCCTGGAGAGTACAAAAACCTGTGAGTAGATGGATATTTATATCATCAAAAGCATATTCGTTGAAGTAGGAATGGAACATAAAAGTTTATAATTTTTTATAAGTTTTCAGTAACGGTGTCATTAATCTATATGAAGGGATTTGAGAGAGATACGATCATGTATGAAAAAGGTCAGGAAGCTGAACGCAAAAATACAGAAAGGGAACGTCAGAGAGCGGATTTTGCTGAAAAAGAAAAAATAAAGGCCCCAAAAGAGACAACAGAAGCACTTAAAAGAGTAGCTGAACTGGAGAAGATTTTGCAATGTAAAACTACGGAGGGTAAATAAGATTATCTTAAGATAGCCACAGACTGGCACCCATCCAGCCTGCGGCTTTTTCACCCACTATTTTTGAGTTGACTTTTTGGCACATTGCGCATATACTAACAGTAGCTAAGGAATGTGGTGAGATTCCTTGAAGCAAAACAAAAGCCCTCAGAGTGCCAGCTCTGGGGGCTTTCTTGCTCGATTACGGTGAGCTATTCCGTTTAGACTGTTGCTGTCTATCGTCTGCTGTCCAGCCATTTGCATATGTAGTAGCTAACTACGCCTGCTATAACAGAGACAAGAAATGTGGTGAGAATTTCTTCCATGGAGTCCACCTCTTTTCTGCTGGAGGTTCGACAGCTTTTTGAGTATAACATGTTTTAGAACAAATTGGAATAGTAAAACCTGGCATGAGTTAACTGATAGAGGCAGTTAGGGGAGAACCCTCTGCCGGGACTGGTATTAATACTGAACAGGTCTGGCGGGGTCGCACCCCTGTCGGGAAAATAAAGAAACAAAATATGTTTTAAAAGTCCTCTAAAGAAAGTATAAAAATCTAATCAGGTCACAGACTGGAATCCGCTCAGTCTGTGGCTTTTTAGTCATGAATAATTATGATTATAATTGACTTTAATCGCGTTTTTGTTATGTACGGTTAAGTTTAATCCTGTTTATAGATGACTTGCAATTGTATTTCTATTATTTTAAGTCAATCATAATTCCAAATATAGTTGACTGCGATTGCACTTTTATTATATAAGGTCAAGCTGAAGCATGTTTATAAGGCAGTTGGAGTCAGAACCGGTTGGGAGCACGCCTCAAGGACTGTTTTTGAGGCGCTCCCTTTATGAAATTAAGAAATTAGGAAATTAGGAAAAAATATTATTGTTGTACTGCATGATGAGTAAGTGGTATAATAATACAAGTTTATATTGCAGAAAAAAGCTGTTGTTCGTGAGAGGCTGGGAATAATGATTGAGTGGAAACAAATGACGATGCAGGAAGCAGAGAATAAAATGGAGGTGCTTCGGGAGATTTTTGATGTAGTCCGTCTCCTGAAAGGGAGTGATCTGCAGGCTGCCGGAATGGAAAGTAAGCTTGCAGGAAGAGAAAATCCTTGCCAGTGTTATGCTTTCTGGAATAAAGATAAAAGATGTGAGAATTGCATTTCCCTTAAAGCACTGGAGGAAAAGAAACAGACATCCAAAATTGAATTTCTTGATTCTGATATGTATCAGGTATTTGCAAGGTATCTGGAGATTGACAGTGAGCCTTATGTAATGGAAATGCTGAAAAAGCTGGACGAGAACACGCTGACTGATGAGGAAGGATATGAAAAACTGACGGAAAAGCTGACTGTATATAGCGAAAAGCTGTATAAGGATGTGCTGACAGGGGCGTATAATCGCAGATATTTTGAGGAAAAAGTCAAAAATATGTCTTTGAATGCCGGAATTGCAGTTATCGATCTGGATGATTTCAAATTGTTCAATGACACTTATGGTCATGATGGAGGAGACCTGGTACTGATAACCGTAGTGAATGTAATTCGGCATTATATCCGTCGTACGGATATTCTGGTGCGCTATGGAGGAGATGAATTTCTGCTGATCCTGCCCGGAATTGAGAAGGAAGTCTTTTCACAGAAGCTCCGTATGATCCAGAAGAAGATCCATGCGACGCATATTCCGGGTTTTAATCGTCTGAAGCTTTCAGTGAGCATTGGTGGAGCTATGTTTACCCATGGCAGATTGGAGGAAGCGATCACCAAAGCAGACAGACTTATGTATATGGCCAAGGGACATAAAAATATAGTAGTGACTCGGTGGGATCAGAAGAAAAATACAGATGAGATGGAAAAAAGGAACCGGCTCCAGCTTCTGGTTGTTGATGATTCTGAAATGAACCGAGAGATACTTAAGGAAATTCTGGGAAAAGAATACCGGATACTGGAGGCCTGTGACGGGGAAGAGGCTCTGAAGATACTGGAGCAGTATGGACCTGAAATCTCATTGGTTCTGTTGGATATTATTATGCCAAAAATGGATGGATTTGAAGTACTCGCCTATATGAACAGAGATAAATGGATCGAGGATATACCGGTGATCATGATTTCCAGTGAAGGATCAGAGAGTTATATCCGCCGTGCCTACGAACTGGGGGCTTCGGATTATATAAGCAGACCATTTGATGCTAAGGTGGTATATCAGCGGGTTATCAATATGATCAAGCTCTATGCCAAGCAAAGGCGTCTGATCCATTTGGTAACAGATCAGATTTATGAAAAAGAGAAAAACAACCGTATGATGACCGGGATTCTCAGTCAGATTGTAGAGTTCCGAAATGGTGAAAGCAGGCTTCATGTGTTGCATATTAATATTCTGACTCAGCTTTTGCTAGAGAAATTGATGCGAAAATCAGAGAATTACGATCTTTCTTGGTCTCAGCAGTATATGATCGCTACAGCTTCAGCACTTCATGATATCGGTAAGATTGGAATTGATGAAAAAATTCTGAATAAACCCGGAAAGCTTACAAAGGAAGAATTTGAAGCCATGAAACAGCACACGATCATAGGTGCCCGGATGCTTGACAGTCTGGAAATGTATCATGATGAAGAGATGATGAAATATGCCTATGAAATATGCCGTTGGCATCATGAACGTTATGATGGAAAAGGATATCCGGATGGTTTGAAGGGAGAAGAAATCCCCATATCTGCACAGGTGGTATCACTGGCAGATGTGTATGATGCCCTGGTAAGTGACCGGGTATATAAGAAAGCATATTCTCATGAAAAGGCAATAGAGATGATCCTAAATGGAGAATGCGGAATGTTTAATCCTCTTCTTTTGGAATGTCTGGTGGAAATTCAGGATAAAGTACGCAAGGAACTTGGTATTAAAGATGTGAATGAATGTCTGGAATATCTGGAAGAGAGAAACAGATAAAATCCCCCTGAAAAGAGCCTAAACTCAGCGATGAATGGGTGTACATTTCTGTAGATCTGAATGGATTAAAATGGGAAGACAGAGTGATCAAGTTGAACGTGTAGCCTGCGGCAGTGGGAAATCAATAAATTTCTATCAGATCAGAAGGATGCAGAGAATGTTGCGGCTTTGAAAATAATAAATGGTCATTACAGAGATCGATTCATGAAATGCAAAAATATTTTGTAAAAAATTTTCCTGAGTATCTTGACAGGGAATAAATAATCCTTTATAGTATAGCACAGATTTGGTGTGTTACTGGACAGGCAGGCATTAACCGGTCATAAATGTTATTTTTTAATGTTTATGGGGGTTAGTGCCTTTTTTTGATGTATTTTATGTGGTAAAACGCGGAATAATCATATGTCAGAAGGTTTTAATCTCCCGGAAACAAGACGGTTTATTCGCACGAATAAGGAAAAGGAGACAAAAGAACATGAAAGACAAGATTTTTGGAGTTTTGCAGCGTGTGGGAAGATCCTTTATGCTTCCGATCGCAATTCTCCCTGTTGCAGGTTTGTTGCTTGGTATCGGCAGTTCCTTCACAAATGAAACAACTATCGCTACCTATGGATTGCAGAAGATCCTGGGAAGTGGAACATTACTTAATTCTCTTCTGATTATTATGAACAAGGTTGGAAGTGCTGTATTTGACAATCTGCCGCTGATCTTTGCGGTTGGTGTTGCCATTGGTATGGCAAAGAAAGAGAAAGAGGTTGCTGCTCTTTCTGCGCTGATTGCATATTTCGTTATGAATGTGGCTGTCAGTGCCATGCTTCTTATTAACAATGAAATCACAGCAGACGGTCAGATAGCAGCAGATGTACTGGAGGGAACCATTACTTCTGTATGCGGGATCCAGTCTCTGCAGATGGGTGTATTCGGCGGTATTATCGTAGGTCTTGGTGTTGCGGCACTTCATAACCGTTTCCACAAAATTGTGCTTCCGAATGCGCTGTCATTCTTTGGCGGCTCAAGATTTATACCGATTATTTCTACGATCGTATATATGTTTGTGGGAATCCTGATGTATTTTGTATGGCCGGTAGTTCAGAACGGTATTTATGCTCTGGGCGGTCTGGTAACAGGCAGTGGATATCTGGGAACTCTGATTTTTGGTATTATTAAACGAGCACTGATCCCCTTTGGGCTGCATCATGTATTTTATATGCCATTCTGGCAGACAGCAGTGGGTGGAACTATGGAAGTTGCAGGACAAATGGTGCAGGGCGGACAGAATATCTTCTTTGCACAGCTTGCTGATTCTGCAAATATAGCACATTTCAGTGCGGATGCAACCAGATATTTCTCTGGTGAGTTTATCTTTATGATCTTTGGTCTTCCGGGAGCAGCGTTGGCTATGTATCGCTGTGCAAAACCTGAGAAGAAAAAAGCGGCAGGCGGACTTCTTCTTTCCGCAGCGTTGGCATGTATGTTTACTGGTATCACTGAACCGCTGGAATTCTCATTCCTGTTTGTAGCTCCGGCATTGTTCGTAGTTCAGGTGATCCTGGCAGGTGCGGCTTATATGATCGCACATATGCTGAATATTGCAGTAGGACTTACTTTTTCAGGCGGTTTCCTTGACCTGTTCCTCTTTGGTATCCTGCAGGGAAATGCAAAAACAAGCTGGCTGAGGATCATTCCGGTTGGTATTATTTACTTTATCCTGTATTATGTGATCTTTACATTTATGATCAGGAAATTTAATTTCAAGACTCCGGGACGTGAAGATGATGATACAGAGACAAAGCTTTATACAAAAGCTGATGTAAATGCAAGAAAAGAAGCCGGAAAGACAGCCGGAGCAGCTGTAGCAACCTCCGGTGATCCGGTAAGTGAACTGATCACCAGAGGTCTTGGAGGAAAGAAAAATATTGTAGATGTTGACTGTTGTGCGACCAGACTTCGTATCACAGTTGCAGAACCTGAGAGAGTTCGTGATGAACTTCTGAAACAGACAGATTCCAGAGGAATCGTAAAAAAAGGACAGGGCGTACAGGTTATCTATGGACCTCATGTAACTGTTATCAAGGCGAAGCTGGAAGAATATCTGGAGACTGCTCCCAACGAATTCGCAGATGAGACACCTGATAATATACAGGCACAGGAAAATATTGCAGCAGAAAATGCAGATGGACAGAACAGTGCAGAGGTTGAGGACAAAAATGCAGGTACAGCACAGTCCTTGGCACCTGTAAAAGAAGAAAAGATCAGAAAAACAGCAATCATTTACAGCCCTGTAGACGGAATCGCAGCAGATCTTTCTACTGCACCGGATGAGGGATTTGCAGGAAAAATGATAGGTGACGGTGCAGTGGTGACACCAACAGAAGGTACTGTATATGCACCTGCAGACGGTGAAGTTGAGTTTATTTTTGATACAAAACATGCTATAGGTTTCCAGACAGATTCCGGTATCCCTATGCTTCTTCATATGGGAATCGACACTGTAAAACTGGAAGGAAAAGGCTTCGAAATCCTGGTAACAGAGGGCCAGAAAGTGAAAAAAGGTGATCCGATGATGAAACTGGATTTGGAGTTCTTAACAGCCAATGCTCCGTCCATCACTTCCCCGATCCTCGATACTGAACCGGAAGACAACCAGAGGATCAGACTTCTGGCAAACGGTGAGATCAAGGCCGGTGAACCGTTGTTTGCGGTGGAGACGCTGGAATAATATTGTTATCAAAAAACAGTTGGATGATCAAAAGAGATGACATCTTGATTATCTGACTGTTTTTTTACGCACGTGAATTGAAAAGGATGACTTTTTTGCAGGAGGGATCTGGGAATCAAAAATGTAACAAATTTGTGTGACAGATAGGATTCTTATTCAAAATATGGTAAACTATAGCAGTCCTGGTAAATAATGCATCTTAATCCAGTCCATCAGAGTGTGAAATCCTGCGTCAGATATCTTTGTTGTGCGTCAGCACGCCTGCAGATATTTTCCTTGTCTTTCGTATTCTGCTGAACTGTCTTAAATGCATTATTTACTAGAGCGTGTCTGAAAAATGCTTTTCGCAAGATGTGCGTCCCATTTTGTAGTATTATTTTGCGTAAAGCATTTTTAAACATGTTTTATGACCAAAGGGAAAATTATTATAATGGCAATAAATTTTTATAGAGGGGATTACGACAGAGATGTACAGAGTTAGCAAGGTATTAAATAATAATGGTGTTATAGCCATTGATATGGATGAAAATAAGGAGTATGTGATTCTTGGCAAGGGTGTTGGCTTTGGAAAAAAGGTCAGCCAGCGTTTTGATAAGCCGGAGGGATGCACTACATATCGTCTGGAACAGGAGACAGAGCGTGGATCTGCGAAGGAACTGGTAAAGGGAATAGAGCCGGAGTATCTGGAGATTGCAGATGCAATTCTGACAGAGTCACAGAAAGTGTTTGGAGATTCCATAGACAGAGGGATTCTTTTTCCACTTGCTGACCATATTTCTTTTGCAGTCGCAAGAATCCGCAGAAATGAGCAGATCAGCAATCCGCTGACAGAGGATATCAAGGTTCTTTTCTACAGTGAATTTAAAGTTGCGGAAACACTGAAAACAATTCTGAGAGAAAGACTTCAGATAGAGATTGATGATCATGAGGTTGGATATGTGGCATTGCATATTCATTCTGCAATTGGTGATGAGAAGGTATCTGTTGCCATGCAGACTGCGAGAGCAGTGAGAGAGTGTATAGATATGCTCGAGAAAGCAACAGGTAAGCCAATCGATGTACTGTCACTGTCCTATAATCGCCTGATGAACCATATGAAGTATATGGTAGCGCGTGCATCTACAGGAGAGAAGCTGAATCTGGACATGAATGAATATATGCTGGATCAGTATCCCCAGGCCTATAAGGTTGCCACTGACATCTGTAAAAACCTGGAAGAATGTATTGGACATAAGCTGGATGAAACAGAGACAGGATATCTGGCAATGCATATCCAGAGAGTGTATAAGGATGCGGTATGATCCGACAGTTTCTTTTAGATTATAGTAATTTCCAAGTAAATAGTAATGTATGATTTGACCGCGAGCGCAATTTTATTATTTTCGGTCAAGTTGAAGCAGGTTTCAGGTTGACTGGGATTGCGCTTATGCAGTATATGGTCAAGTTGAAATGAGTTTTAGGTTGACTGGAATTGCGCTTGTATTAAATGAAGTCAAGTCGAAACAAGTTTCAGGTTGACCGCAATAGCACTTATATATAATAAAGTCAAATCGAATCATATTTATAGTTGACCGCAACAGCGCTTATATTAAATGAAGCCAATCCAAATCAGAATAATAGATGACTGGAATAGCACTTTTGTTATATGAAGTCAAGCCAGATTATATAATTAGTTGATCATGGTTATATTATTTGCAATTTAAGGTATACGCCTGATAGGGATGCGCTGGAGACCTGGACTGCATCGACTTGTTGTTGAGATTGAATAGGATGATTCTATTAAAAGCAAAAATACACCAGTCTACGAGAGATTTTTTTCTCATAAACTGGTGTATTTGTCTTATGGGATTTAATTTTTCGAGACTGTGAGAAAAAGTCTGTAAATAAGATTCTTCTATGATATGCAAGGGTGGCAAGCCTGAAAATCAGGCTTCTCACCCTTGTTTTATATATAACAGTTGTTGAATGGCATGTCAAGAGCAGGCGGTTTTCC
>ENA-OQNI01000682-OQNI01000682.1-human-gut-metagenome-genome-assembly--contig:-NODE-682-length-33501-cov-3.667645_pt1 | contig 33501 bp, 27 predicted proteins | sample MGYA00242627_ERZ504876 | MGnify/ENA primary metagenome ERZ504876 (study PRJEB26092, sample SAMD00036386) | human gut metagenome | host: Homo sapiens | study: EMG produced TPA metagenomics assembly of... | reverse complement strand
ATTATCTATGAATTGGATCCGGGATATTGGGTATCTACTGCAACACTTGGACCAGAATACCGGACGGTGTATGATGAGTTTCCGATGTCTGAAGTGAAAGCGGAATATTATCTGGACAAAATATGGAGTGTAGATTTTCGAACAACTCTTTTTCCGTGGTATTTATATCGAAAAGGAATCAAAGGCGCCGGAGCAAGATTTACATCAAAATTTAGTCATGCTTACAAAAATTATGATGATAGCTTTTACAATGAACCATCACAAGCTTATACAAGCCAGGGGCAGATTCGGATTCACAGAAGCGATGCTCCTAAAACCGAAGCTAATCTAATTTTATGGGATGAGAAAAAATTAAAGTCAGATGCTGTAAAATCGTTTAAAAAGATTGTGAAGCTTTGTAAAGAGAATAATATTAAGTTGACTGTGGTCACTACTCCGGTTCCACAGGAGACATTGGAAAAATATCATGATAATTTTGAAAATGCGAATAAATTCTTTACCTCACTTATGGAAAAAGAAGGGGTAGAATATTATAATTACAATTATCAGGAGGTTTCAGGATTCGACAGATCTTTGAATGGATTTTCAGATTATGAAGGACATATGTATGAAGAGCAGTCTGATGTGTTTAGCGAGGAAATAGGGAAAATAATGAGAGATATATAAGCTGCAATGAATTCGGTATTTTTAGGAATAAAAGGAGAACGATGACTCATGGGAACTAAGGCGGTATTATACATAGTCATTCCATGTTATAATGAAGAAAAAGTGTTGCCGATTACAAGTGGAATCTTTCTTGAAAAAAATGCAAAAATTAATTCAAGACGAAAAGATAGATGAAAAAAGCAGGATTATGTTTGTCAATGATGGGAGTAAGGATCGAACGTGGGAAATTATCCTAGAATTTGCAAAGAAAGATGAGCACTTTATTGGAATCAGCCAGAGTAGAAATCGAGGACATCAAAATGCGGTATTAGCGGGATTAATGGAAGCAAAAGATTGTTGTGATATTACAATATCTATAGATTGTGACGGACAAGATGATATTAATGCCATGGATCAGATGATTGAAGAGTATTATGATGGATGCGAGATCGTATATGGCATTGCTTGGAAGAACAGTTGCAGGATGGGCAAGTATGGTATGTATTGTTGCTTTTATCGGAGGAGTACAGTTGATTTGCACCGGGGTGATTGGGGAGTATATTGGGAAAATATATATGGAAGTGAAGCATAGACCTAGATATATAATTAGCGAGAGGACAATGGAACGAGAAGAAAAATAATTATTTGCAAAGATTAGGATTATTTTAAATTGAATTATATGTAATTCTGAATTAAAGCAATATAAGAAATCAAGTGCTAACTTGAAAAAAAGTGAATTCTAGTGCGGATTTAAATTGGAAGTTGGAAATTCATTTCCTTCATTTCGGGTTGGAAAACGGAAAAAGCTTAAATCTCGACATATATTGTTATATATGCTATAATCACTAAAGATTACAGCATTTTTTATAAGAGGAGAAGAAATGAAATATTTATTAACAGCGATTTATTTGTTTTTTACAACAAGTGGAATTTTTCTGCTTAAAGCAGGCGGAGACTCAATGCAAATATCTTTGGCACAAGGTATAGAGTTTAAAATGCGTTATATGACACTGGTAGGCTTTTGTTGCTATGTCATTAGTTTCCTGCTTTGGCAAAAATTGTTAGTGACTTATGATTTGTCATATATTGTGCCATTAACAACTGGAATTAGTCAGATTATAATACTAATAGTCGGGGCAATAGGATTTCATGAAAAAATTAATTGGATGAGCATAGTCGGAGTGTTAGCAATAGGAATTGGAGTAGCATTAATTGCAATGGCAAAAAAATAAAAATAAGTGAGGAAAAGCAAATGAAAAAAATTAGTATCATAGTACCATGTTATAAAGTAGAAAAATATTTACCGCGATGTTTAGATTCTTTGGTTAATCAAACATTGGAAGATATTGAAATTATCTGTATAAATGATGGATCACCGGATCATTGTATTGATATATTGAAAGATTATAAAGAAAAATATGGGGATAAAATTGTAATTATTGATAAACAAAACGAAGGTGTATGGCGTGGAAGAAAAGATGGAGTAAAAATTGCAACAGGGGAGTACATAGGTTTTGTGGATTCAGACGATTATGTTTCTCTAGATTTTGCTGAAAAATTATATACAGCAGCTAAAAAGAATAATGCAGATATATCAGTGTGTGGATTTGAGCGAGTTGACATGGATACAGAAGAAGTATATACAAGAGAGATGTGTCAGAGAAATAATATAACTGTTGATATAAGAAAAAATCCAGAGGTTATACTTTCGCTGAATGCTGCACCATGGAATAAATTGTATCGTGCAGAATTGGTAAAAAAAATGGAGGATTTACCACATCCTCCTAAATGTTTGGATGATATGATGTTTTTATGTTTAATTTATATAAATGCAGGGAAAGTATCTTTTATATCAGATAGTCTTGTTTATTATATGATTCGTTCGGATTCAATTGTAAGTACTATAAAAGAAGAACATATAGATTCTACATATAGAGCAATGCGTGAAGTGCGTGCAATATATGAAAAAGATAATCCGAAAATGTTGCCTATATTGGATTCTATGGCATTTTTACATTTAGGTATTTCATTAATGTTTAGAGTATCTTATGATACGAATTGCAATTTCAGAAAAGTAGTTAGAAGAAATACAGCATTTCTTGACAAATATTTTCCGTATTGGAGAAAGTCAAAATATATAAAATTATCCTATATGATGAAAAATGGATTTTCTAATTTTAAATTATGGATTGTAAGATGGGTATATAGAGTACATATGTTCAATGCGTTTATGAGCGTATATAAATTTATGATTGAAAAATTAAAAATTGATATTAAATGGTAAGGAGACCAAAGATGAAAAAAGAGTATGATTATTTAATAGTTGGAGCAGGACTTTTTGGAGCAATTTTTGCTTATGAAGCAAAAAAAAGTGGAAAGAAGTGTCTTGTAATAGAGAAAAGAGAGCATATTGGTGGTAATGTATATACAGAAAACATCGAAGGAATAAATGTTCATAAATATGGTGCGCATATATTTCATACGAGTAATTTAGAAGTATGGAATTATATTCAGCAATTTGCGGAATTCAATAGATATACAAATTCACCGATAGCAAAATATAAGAATGAATTATACAATTTACCATTTAATATGAATACATTTTCAAAAATGTGGGGAATAGCTACACCAGATGAAGCAAGAAAAATCATTGAAAAACAGAAGCAAGAAATAAAAGGTGAACCTAAAAATTTAGAGGAACAGGCCATTTCTTTAGTTGGAAGAGATATATATGAAAAATTGATAAAAGGTTATACAGAAAAACAATGGGGAAGAAAAGCAGAAGAATTACCATCATTTATTATAAAACGGTTACCTGTTAGATTTGTGTATGATAATAATTATTTTAATGATAAATATCAAGGAATTCCAATAGGTGGTTATACTCAAATAATAGACCGAATGTTAGAAGGGATAGAAGTAAGAACTAATACTGATTTTTTTGCAAATCGAACTTATTTTGAAAATTGCTCAGATAAAATAATTTATACAGGGATGATTGATGAATATTATGGATATTGTTTTGGAGAATTGGAGTATCGTTCATTAAGATTTGAATCGGAGACTCTTGATGTTGAAAATTATCAAGGAAATGCAGTTGTAAATTATACTGAATATGAAATTCCATATACAAGAATTATAGAACATAAGCACTTTGAATTTATGTGCCAAAATGGTGAAAAAAATAAAAAGACAATTATTACCCGGGAGTATCCTGCTAATTGGAAACACGGTGATGAACCATATTATCCAATGAATGATGAAAAAAATAATAATTTATATCAACGATATAAAGAAAAGGCAGAAAAAGAAAGTAAAGTGATTTTTGGCGGACGTCTGGGAATGTACAAATACTTTGACATGCATAATGTAATTGATGAAGCACTGAAATGTGTTGATAGAGAATTAAGATAAGAGAGAGTTATATTATGAAAAAATTAGTAATTATTCCAGCATATAATGAAAGTGCTAGTATAAAAAAAACAGTGGAGGAAATAAAAGATAAAGCGAGCGATTTTGATTATGTTGTAATTAATGATTGCTCTACAGATAATACAAGACAAATATGTGAGGAAAACAATTTTAATATTATTAATTTACCTATTAATTTGGGAATTGGTGGGGCTGTTCAAACTGGTTATAGATATGCATATAATGAAGGGTATGATTATGCAGTTCAGGTAGATGGTGATGGGCAACATGATCCGAATTTTTTAAATAGAATGGCGCTTTATTTAAAAGAAAAAAATATAGATATGGTTATTGGATCTAGATTTATTGAAAAGGAAGGATTTCAGTCTTCTGGGGCAAGAAGATTAGGAATTCGTTATTTTACTATGCTCATAAAATTGTTAACTAAAAAAGTAATAACAGATCCAACCTCTGGACTGAGAATGGTAAATAGAGATGTAATAAAGATATTTGCGTACGATTATCCGAAAGATTATCCAGAACCAGAAAGTGTTGTGGCGATTTTGAGACAAGGGAAAAAAGTAGAAGAAATTCCTGTGGTTATGAGAGAAAGAAATGGTGGGGTTTCTTCTATTTCGTTGAAAAAATCTGTTTATTATATGATAAAGGTATCTCTGGCAATTTTAATTGAAAGAATAAGGAAGTAATAAAAATGATGAATATAAGAATACAGATTATTATAGCAATAATTATAGTAATTGCATTAGGAATTATTATCAATATGATTCGAAAAAAAGGGCTAGAACTTAGATACGCGTTGGCATGGCTGGCTGTTGGAGTTGGAATTCTTATTTTAGATGTGTTTCCAGGTCTCATAAATTGCATTTCACAGCTGATGGGGATTATTAGTCCTATCAATATGTTGTTTTTTGTTGGTTTTTGCTTTTCGCTAGGAATAATTTTTGTTTTAACAGTCGCAGTATCTAGAATGTCTGTTAGAATAAAAGAATTAGCGCAAGAAGTTGCTTTACAAAGAAAGAGGGAAAAGGAAGAATAAAAATGTTGTGTAAAGATTGTTTCAAAATGATAAAAAAAGAAAAAAGTTATTTTATTTCTTTTTTGGTTATTAGCTTGCTTGTATTTAGGTTCTCAGAAGGTTTTCAAGGAAATAAAAGAGAATATATTATTACATTGATATGCATTATAACTACATTGGCACTGATTGGGATATATTTGAACGGTAGAATGAAAATGTATAAATATGTGTTTTGTACAATAATAATATTAGGTGGGTTATCATTGTTGATACAACCAATTTTAAATATTCCGGATGAAACAACTCATTTTGCTAGGGCTGAAATTATTAGTGAGGGAGAATGGAAGATAGACCCAAGTGAGCAATATTTTGATACAATAAAAAGCGTAGTTGATTTACAGGAAAATTGTGCACAAACGATTATTAATGCGACAACAGTAAAAGAAAAAAAGATAGATTATACGCTCAAAAAAGTGGATCACGTAGCAGCTGCTAATATGACAATTTTATATATTCCTCAGGCGATAGGTATTGGATGTGCTAAAATTTTCAATTTAAATGTTATTTGGATGATGTGGCTTGCTAGATTTATGAATTTGTTAATGTATGCAATTATGTGTTCGAATGCCATTAGGATTACACCACGGTTGCAAAAATTACTATTTTTTTTAGCGGTATTTCCTATGTCGATTCAACAGGCGGCTTCTTGTAGTGTTGATGCTACTATAAATGGAAGTGCAATTCTTTTTGTTGCTTTTTTCTTGAAATTAAGGTATTCGGATAAGATAAGAATAAAAGAATATGTGTTATTATGGGGAATGGGAACTTTTATTGCAGTAGCTAAAGTTACTAATATATTTATTGCAGGCCTCATTCTTTTGCTTCCTATAAAAAGAAAAGAGGAAAAGACAAAAGAATTATTGTGTAAAATTTGTATGGTTGTCAGCATAGTGGTTATAGGAGCTTTACATTATTATTATACGACCACATTTGCACCAATCTTGCAACAGACAGAGTATTTGACAAGCATGAATGTGAATTCTGGAGCTCAAATCCAATATATATTAAATAATTTTAAGGATTGGCTATATTATTTTGTAATGACAGTATTCAATCAAAGCTGGGGATATGTAGAGCAACTAAATGTGTATGGTTGGTTATCTTATAGCTGCCCGTTTTTATCTTTAATTATGGTTTATATGTTTGGAAAATTATGTGCAGAAGAAGAGGGAGTAAATTTTTCGAAAATTGAGAGACTGTTAATTGTTTTAATGGTTCTAGGAATATATGGGGCTACTTGTTTAGCGTTATATATTGGTTGGTCTCCAGTGGGGAATAAAGAAGTTTTAGGGGTACAGGGAAGATACTTTATTCCAATGTTAGTTCTATTAGGAATGGTATTAACAATACCTCAAAACTCTAAAAAAAATATAAATCATGATATTAATGTTATGATGACAATAATGTTAACGAATAGTATGTTAATAAATACAGCTATAAGATATTACTAGAAGAGGGAGTAATAATTATGAAAAAGGCTATATGGAATATTATTTCAATAATAATTGTTTCAATTATGGTATTATCAAATATTGGAAATCTTGCTTATGCCGAGGAACTAGAAGAAGATTACATAGGAACAACAGTGGAACAAAAAGCTGAAGCTTCAGAACAAGATGAACAAGAAGAAAATGAACAAGAAGAAAATGAACAAGAAGAAAATGAACAATCTGTTGATGTTAATGAAAAGAAAGAGCAATCTGTAGATGTTGGAGAAAATGCTCAAGAATTATTAAATTATATTTATATAAGTGAAGCAGAACAAAAAGTTGGATCAGAACAAAACATTTTAGTGTCTTGGAATACAAAAGAACAAAATATTCAAGAAATGCACCTACTGTTGGAGGAAGAAAGTGGCAGGAAAGTTGACTTATTACAAAAGAAAGTTGATGAGAATGTATTTTTGTTCCAAAAAATATTTGAACAAGGGATTTATCATATTTCAGGAATTGAAGTTATAACATCTGATAATCAACAATTATATAGTGCAGAAGAGTTGAATATTAGTGCATATTTTGGTGTAGGAGAGACTTATACCGGAAATGATAAGAGTACGCATATGGAAATGCAAAGTGTAGATGCTGGTGAAAATATCAATGATGTTCAAACACAAAGCATGGAAGAAATTAACGATAATACATTTGTTATGACTATAGATGAAAATGGAAATACGACAGCTCAAGAAAGTTTATCTAATGCTTTAGATGAGGTAGGAGCTATAAAAGAAAATACATATTCCAGAACAGTAAAGTCAAGAATGAAATCTGATGTAGTTATAGTGCTTGATCCTGGGCACGATGCAACTCATACGGGTGCATTTGGAAATGGTGTGCATGAGGAAATAGCTACATTGACAATTGCGAAAGCATGCAAGGAGGAATTGGAAAAATATTCAGGAGTAACGGTATATTTAACGAGAGAAAATTCAAAATGTCCGTATCCTGAGGTTGGTACAGGACATGGAAGTAATGTTACGGATATTAAGAAGAGAGTAGAATGGGCCAAAACAAAAGGAGCAAATGCCTTTGTAAGTATTCATTTGAATTCCTCAGATAAATCAGCAGCTAATGGTGCAGAAGTATATTATCCGTCAACAAGTTCTGAGGGGAAAAATTTGGCTCAAGATATTTTAAATAAACTAATAGCCTTAGGACTGACAAATCGTGGAGTGAGAAATAATTATGATGATTATGCAGTAATAAAAAATTCAACATTAAATGGTTTCCCAGGACTAATTGTAGAGCATGCATTTGTTTCAAACGGTTCGGATGCATCAAAATATCTGAATTCAAATGAAAAATTAAAACAATTAGGAATTGCAGATGCAGAAGGAATTGCACAGCACTTTGGATTAACGAAAGGTAAGAGCTTTAAAATTCAAAATAAAAATGATTTTGAAGGTAAAGCTGAGATGAAAATATCTGGGATGGGAAGTAATGCAAAGTTACAAGTTACAAGTGAGAAGGGGGATTTTAAGGAATACAATTTAACTAATGGAATGAATACGGTTGAATTTACAATAAAAGATTTTAATGATACGAGAGGTACATATTCTGTTTCTGTTATTGCTCCGTCAGGAGAAGAAATATATTCTGATTCATTTTATGTGTCACGAGACACATCGGTGACAATTACAGCATCATCTCCAGAACAAAAAGAAATGGAGTATGTAATTAATACAAAATTTAATGATATGCCTCAGGAAGTAAACGGTTTGTCGATTGCGGTATGGAGTGAAAAGGGAGGACAGGACGATTTAGTATGGTATAGTGCTACGAAAAAGGGGCAAGAGTGGTCTACAAAAGTAGATATAACAAAACATCAAACACCAGGGAAATATGAAGTGGATGTTTATGCAAATTTGCTGGATGGAAGTGTAAGAGGACTTGGAAGCACTTTTTTCGATGTAACTCAGCCAAGTGTGAGGACTGAAATTGAGAATTATCAAGAAAATCAAGGAACATTTGACATTGTAATAAAAGATATAAAATGCCCCGCTGGTGTTACGAGAATAAGTGTACCAGTGTGGAGCAAGCAAGATCAAAGCGATATATACTGGTATAGTGCAGAAAAGCAAGTAGATGGAACTTATAAAGTAACAGTGAATATAGCAAATCATGGGTATTCAGTAGGAACATATATAGCTCACGCATATATATATAGCAAAAATGGGATAACGGTGGGGCAAATAGTAGGAATACAACAGATAACTACACCAAAGATAACTATTAGTGCCGAAGATGTTAAGAAAACACAAATGCAATATTTATTAAAGGCTCAGAACGTAGAAACTATAGGTAGAGTACAAAATATATTATTTGCAACTTGGAGTGAAAAAGGAGGACAAGATGATTTAGTCTGGTATGGAGGAACACGAAATACACTGGGAGAGTGGACTACGATAGCTGATATAACGAAACATCGAACGGCAGGAAAATATGATGTAGATGTATATGCAATTATGTCAGACGGAAGTATGAGAGGTTTAGGAAACACTTCTTTTGATGTAAAAACTCCACGGTTGGATAATATAACAGTTTCAATGTTAGATGAAAATTTGGGGCAATTTTCTGTTAATGTTACAATTGGTGATGTTCCTTCAGGAATAGCAAATGTGCTGATTCCAGTATGGTGTAAGTCGGATCAGAGTGATATTAGATGGTATGGAGCAGAAAAACAAAATGATGGTAGTTATAAAATAATTGTTGATTCAGCTAATCATGGATATGATACAGGACTATATAAAATACATGTTTATGTAACGACTGGCAATGGCATATTTGCCAATATAGGAAGTACTTCAATGAATGTTTTGTCAGCAAACTTATATCCGATTATGGGAGATTCAACAGTTACCGTGCAACAAATGGTTAAATGGTTCAAATCTAAAGGAAATAAGTATCCTTCAACTATATATAGCGCAAGAGGAGCAGAAGATATTGAACAATTTTGCGAGATATATTATGAAGAAGCAGCAGCAGAAGGTGTTCGGGTTGAAGTTGCATTTGCTCAGGCAATGAAGGAAACAGGCTGGTTGCAGTTTGGAGGAATTGTAGACGCTAACCAATGTAACTTTGCAGGAATAGGTGCATTAGATGGAAATGATAAAGGAAAATGCGCTTCATTTAACAATGTTCGAGAAGGTGTTAGAGCACAAATTCAACATTTGAAAGCATATGCTAGTACAGAAACGTTGAATAATTCACAAGTAGATCCGAGGTTTCATCTTGTAACACGAGGAAGTGCTCCATATGTAGAATGGCTTGGAATTCAAGAAAATCCAAATCATGTGGGTTGGGCGACTGGAAGAAATTATGGTTACAATATTGTGACGATGATAAAAGAACTGAAGTCAAAGTAGAGTTGCATTTGATTCTCGTGAATGATATAATAGCATAAGATTACGAAAGGAATCGTGAACTTATGGAGAAATATCAGGTAAAAAATAATAAAGAAAACATAGAGCAGACAGCCGTATCGATTGATACGGCTAGTTTGTATTCACAGGAGGTGTAAAGTGAAGAGTTATATACAAAATTTTAAAAGATTTCAACCGTTATTGAATGAACTGGTAGCAAGGGATGTAAAAATAAAATACAGGAGATCTGTTTTAGGCGTTTTATGGACATTATTAAATCCACTATTTATGATGATTATTTTGTCAGTAGTGTTTTCAAACTTGTTTAAGTTTGATGTGGAGAATTATTCTCTTTATATTTTAAGTGGACAAGTAGTATTTAATTTCTTTTCGGGAGCAACAACAGATGCTATGTCAGCAATATTTGGCAATGCATCATTAATTAAAAAAGTGTATGTACCGAAATATTTATTTGTAGTGTCAAGAGTATTTTCAAGTTTCATAAATTTGCTTGCATCATTTACAGCTTTATTACTTGTTATGATTGCCACAAGAGCAGAATTACATTGGACAGTGCTTTTGGTGCCGATTCCAATGATACTTTTAGTAGTATTTTCTCTAGGAGTTGGACTTGTGCTTTCGGCAGTTACAGTTAAATTTAGGGATATTATGCATTTATACACTGTGTTTACAACTGCGCTTATGTATTTGACGCCGGTTATTTATCCAATGTCTATTCTTCCAGGGTGGCTCTATAAGGTCGTTATGTTGAATCCATTAACTCCAATGTTGATGATGTTCAGAAATGTTATGATAAATAACACGCTTATTGATATTCCGACTTTGCTAGTAACAGTGGTGGAGACAATTGCTATGTTTTTAATTGGTTTATATGTGTTTTATAAAAATCAGGATGATTTTATTTTGAATTTATAGGAGAATGGTGATAATGGACAGGCAGACAGTTATAAAAGTGGATCATGTGTCGATAAAGTTTAATTTATCTTCTGAAAAGTTCGATTCATTTAAAGAATATGTAATTAAAAGTATAAAAAAACAAGTATCCTTTGAAGAGTTCTGGGCATTAAAAGATGTTTCGTTTGAAGTATTGAAAGGCGATTCGCTCGGATTGATTGGATTGAATGGTAGTGGAAAAAGTACGATGCTTAAAACAATTGCAGGAGTGTTAAAACCGACAGAAGGAAGTGTTACGGTTAATGGTATTGTTGCTCCGTTGATTGAATTGGGAGCAGGTTTTGACTTTGACCTGACAGCAAAGGAAAACATATATTTGAATGGTGCAATATTAGGGCATTCGCGAGAAGTCATGGATCAGCACTATGAAGATATTGTGGAATTTTCAGAGTTAAGGGATTTTATGGATGTTCCTGTAAAGAATTACTCTTCAGGAATGGTTTCAAGACTTGCTTTTGCAATTGCAACAATTGGAACTCCTGACATTTTGATTGTTGATGAAGTGCTTTCAGTAGGAGATTTCAGATTCCAGCAGAAATGTGAGCAGAGAATTCATAATATGAAAGAAAAGGGGACAACAATACTCTTTGTGTCCCACAGTATAGATCAGGTAAAATCAATTTGCAATAAAATTGTCTGGCTTGAAAAGGGACACGTAAAGCGTTTTGGAGATGTAGATTCTATCTGTGAAGAATATAGAAATTCTTATTAGTGAGGCGAAAAGATGAAGAATTTAAAAAGAATAATAGCTATAATTATTATAATATTGCTTGCATTTGCATATGGTCACATAGCAAAACCCAATAATATTTATGATAAGACAGTTGATAACAGCAAATATCTTGGAACAGGAATAACACAGGGAACAGTTGAACAGAATTTTGTTTGTACAGAGGATACATTGGATGGAGTTAAAGTGAAAACTCAGATTGTAGGAGATGTACATGGCATAAATGTGAAATATTCATTAGTGGATGTTGAAGCGGATAAAGTAGTAGGTGAAGGCAAAGTAGATGCAACATCTATTAAGGCAAGTAAATTTTATAATTATTCTTTTGATACAGTAAAAAACTGCAAGGGAAAAACTTATAAAATTATTTTTGAAAATGTAGGTTCTACAGAAACAGCAGGTGTTGGCTTCTTTTTTCAGCCAATAACAGAGAAAAATACAGAACTGACAATTTCAGATAATCATACAGAGGGAACATTGATTTTGAAAACAATTACGAACAGATTTGATTTTGAAACATTTGCAGTGTTACTTGTATTTGTTTTGTATATTGTTGTATTCATGAAGTTTTTATATCGTTTATTTAAATAAATACAGGAGGCAAAGGAACTTTTGATGAAGTACTATATTGATGGAAAAAAATATCGCATAAAACCAGAAGGAGCATATATCCGAGTAAATGGATGGTGTTTTGATGAAGAGGGAAAAGAAATTGAACTGAAAGCCCAAATTGATGGAAAAAGATGTGAGATTGTACAAAAGCAAATCGACAGACCGGATGTTCAGAAAAAATACGGTAAAAAGTATAAAGTAGCAAGCCAATGTGGATTTAGTGTAAAAATATTTATGGAAGATATAGATAAAATTCCAGAAAAATTTGTTCTTTATGCAGAAAGTGAAAAAGAAAAACATATATTACTGCAGATGAATGAAAAGTCATTAATGAAAATTTATGATGACAGCACCATATCTTACAGTATTGATTGGATTACTCTCGAAAAAGAAAAACTGAGAATATCAGGCTGGGCTACATCTGTCTATGGTGTGGATACAATTAAGTATAATGCAGTATCGAAGGATAAAAGTGATTTTCCGGAAATTAAAATAAAAAGAAGCTCAAGAAAAGATATTGTTGATGCAGGCTTGGCAAAAGAGGAAGATGTTAATTGTGGATTTATATTGGAATTTCCATATAACATGGATAAAGAATATGAGTTCACAATTGCAGACAAAAAACGATGCAAACATATTACAATAAATCCAGTGCAAGTAAAGCGACATAATGCTGTTGCAAGCAAAGTGGGATTTACAAGACAGTTTGTAAAATGTCTGAATATGAAGAACATAAAAAAAGGTATCGGTTATATTAGTAAGAATGGATTTAAAGGTCTCAAAGAATATGTTGTAACAAGAGTGAATTCTCAGGGAATGCCTTATAATGAATGGTTTGAGCTTCATAAGCCAAGCAAAGAAGAACTGGAGAAAGAAAGAAAAGTTGAATTTGACTATGCACCGAAGATTAGTATTATAGTACCGACATACAAAACACCGATTAATTTTTTGCGTGATATGATTGATTCGGTCATAGATCAGACATATTCTAACTGGGAACTATGCATTGCAGATGGCAGTGAAGGTGATACGGCAGTAGAAGCAGAATTAAAACGCTATTCAGAACAGGACAGCCGTATCCGTTATAGATTATTAGAGAAAAATGAAGGAATTTCAGGAAATACGAATGCTGCTCTTGAGATGACAGAGGGAGAATATGTAGGACTCTTTGACCATGATGATATACTTGCACCGAATGCATTATATGAAGTGGTAAATGCATTGCAGGAAAAGAGATATGATATTCTGTATACAGATGAAGATAAAATCACAGGAGATGGAAAAGAGCATAATGATCCGAATTTTAAACCTGATTTCAGCATAGATCTGTTCCGCTCACATAATTATATTACACATTTCTTTGTAGTTAAGACAGAAATTATAAAAGGCATCGGAGGATTCAGGGCAGAATATGATGGCTCCCAGGATTACGATCTGATGTTCCGCTGTATTGAAAACTCAGAGAGTATTAAACATATTCCGATGATTTTGTACCATTGGCGTATTCATATGAATTCTGTCGCGGGTGATCCTTCCAGCAAGATGTATGCTTATGAAGCGGGCAAGAAAGCGATTGAAGATCATTTGAAACGAATGGGAATCAAAGCAACAGTGGAACATGTTGGATTATGGGGAATGTATCATGTAATATATGACACGCCGGGAGATCCATTGATTTCTATCGTAATACCGAATAAAGATCATGTTGATGATTTGGATAAATGTATTCGGTCAATCTTAACAAAGAGTATTTATAAGAATTATGAATTTGTTATTGTAGAGAACAACAGTGAAGAACATAAGACTTTTGAGTATTATGAAAAAATTCAGAAAGAACATGATAACATTACAGTTGTAACATGGGAGAAGGGATTCAATTATTCCGCAATCAACAATTATGGAGTACAGTTTACAAAAGGTGATTATTTACTTTTCCTGAATAATGACACAGAGATGATTACAGAAACTGCACTGAGTGAATTACTTGGATGCTGTATGCGTGAGGATGTAGGTGCAGTTGGTGCAAAACTATTGTATTCTGATGATACGGTACAACATGCTGGCGTTGTAGTCGGTTTTGGAGGATATGCGGGTCATGTAAATATGGGGATTAAACGTGATGATTACGGATACATGGTAAGAGCCAGAATTAACTGTAATTACAGTGCTGTAACAGCAGCTTGTATGATGACGAAAAAATCCTTGTTTGAGCAGGTGGGAGGATTTGATGAGCAGTTCGTTGTAGCATGCAATGATGTAGATTATTGCCTGAAGATACGAGAGCTTGATAAGTGGGTTATATATAATGCATTTTCAGAGTGGTATCATTATGAGTCCAAATCCCGTGGATACGAAGATACACCTGAGAAATTAAAAAGATTTGAAGGCGAGGTTGAAAAATTTCAGAAAAAATGGCCGGATATTCTTGAAAAAGGAGATCCGTTCTATAATCCGAATTTCCCGATTAACAAAGCACCATTTACATGGGGATAAATTTAAACAGAGGAGGAATGAGAGCCTATGAAAAAGATCAGACAAAAGTTGATTGCACTTGGATTAGTTGCAACTATGTTCTGCGGAACAATTACTGTTTATGCAGGGGAAAGCAACGAGATAACACAAAACGAAGTTCAACAAGTAGAAAATGAACAAGAATCTGTGGTAGAAGAAACGAAAGAAAGTCCTGTTGTAAAAACAGAAGACGAAGAAGAAAAAAGCAGTGTTGTTACTGAGCAGGAGAATAGTCCTGCTGAGACAGAAAATACAAGTATAGCGTCATTAGAGAGCGAAAAGGAAAAGACGGTAATACTGAATAATGCATCTTCAGAGATTATTGATGTGGAAAAAGGTATTTTTCATGTAACTACAGGAACATTGGAGAGTAGTGAGAATATTAAATATGTACAATTTGCAGTTTGGAGCGAGGAAAACGGACAAGATGATTTAGTATGGTATATGGCTGATCGTCAGGATAATGGGGAATATACAAAAGATATTTATATCAGTAATCATAAATATTCTTTGGGTACATATCAAATACATATATATGTAACGGATACAGACGGAAAGCAATACGGTGTACAAGCAATTTCTCAAAAACTGGATATAGAAAAAGGAACTTTTTTAGTAGAAAAAGATGGCGATTCGGATTACAGATATAATGTGGAATTAGAGAATCTTGTTGTACCAGGTGGTGTAAAAGAGGTTCTCTTTCCAACCTGGAGTACGGTGAATGGACAAGATGATTTAGTGTGGTATGGTGCAGATAAAAAGAGTGAGGAATCATATACAAAATCAATTTCTGTTATAAACCATAAGGGCTTTGGTGAATATAATGTCCATGCATATGTAATAACAAATGGAAATCAAATGTTTTACATTAATAGATCAACGTTTGATGTTGAAGGACCTGAAATAGGAAAAATTGAAGTAAAAAATTATGATGAAAAAAAAGGTACTTATCAGATTGTATTTTCAGATATTAGAAATATAGATTTAATAAAGCAAATTCAGGTTCCAACATGGAGTGAGAAAAATGGACAAGATGATTTGATTTGGTATAATGCCGAGAAAAATGGCGAGGAATATAGTGTTGATATTAATATAAAAAATCACAAATATACTATGGGAAAGTATATCTCACATGCATACATTTATGATGCTGCAGGAGGAGTACAAGGTAGGGTTGCAGCAGAACAAGATGTCACAATTAGTAAAGGAGAATGGAATATTGTACAAGGGCAAAGTAATAAAAAACAATTTAAAATTGAATTAGGTGGATTGAATGTTCCAGGAGAAATTAAAACGATATTGTTTCCAATCTGGAGTGAGATAAATGGTCAGGATGACTTAGCGTGGTATGGTGCAATTCGCCAAAAGAATGGGAAATATAGTTTGAATATGTCCATAGAAAATCACAAAGGACTTGGAAAATATATTGTAAATGCTTATGCGATTATGCAGGATGGAACAATGATTGGAATTGGTGGTAGTGAATTTAATGTAGATACACCTCAAATTGGAGAAATTCAAGTAAACGATGAAAGGAAGAGTGTTGGAGAATTTCAAATTAAAATTACAGGTGTACAGCATGGAGAATTGATTCAAGATTTATTAGTGCCGATTTGGTCTGAAAATAATCAAGAAGATTTAGTGTGGTATGTAGCATCAAAAGATAATAATGGTGACTATGTTGTAAATGTTAATATTAGTAATCATAAATATAATACGGGAATATATAAGATTGGAATTTATTTGAAGGATATTACAGGTACAATGAGGGGGGTATCATCTACAACATGTGATATGCGACCTAATTATGAGAATTTGACAGCTAAGGCAAGTGATGATACTGAGAAGACATACGATATTACATTATCAGGATTAAGTGTTCCAGCGGGAGAAAAGGAGGTTTTGTTAGCTGTTTGGGGAACTTCAGGAGGACAGAATGATCTTCACTGGTATACTGCACAAAAAGTATCAGATGGAACATATCAATATACGGTTAGAATCAGAGATCATGCTGAATTTGGTACATATAATGTAAATGCATACTGTACAACCCAAAATGGAAAATTATTTGGAATAGGGGCTGCCAATTTCGAAGTAACAAAAAAACCGATGAAATCAGGAATTTCAGTTACAGATATAAATGGTACAACTGGTACTTTTAAAGTTACAGTTTCAGGAGTTATAGCAGCATCTGGAGTAGAAAGTGTTCAAATACCTGTTTGGTGTGAGTCTAATCAAAGCGATATTGTGTGGTATACAGCGATGAAAGATTCGGCAGGTAATTATACTGTAAATGTTAATGTGAAGAATCATCAATATCATTTTGGAACATACACAATGGATATATATGTCACAATGGGAAATGGAATTAGAATTGGAGTTGGTAGAGCTAATGCTGATATTGTAGCAAAAAATTATGTATACAGTGTTTCTAGAAGTTCATCAAAACAAGAGATATTTGTTATGGGAGTAGATGGGGCTAGTGATGTACAATTCCCAACATGGAGTGATGAAAATGGCCAGGACGATATTATTTGGTATGGAGGAACTAATCATGGAAATGGAACATGGAGTACTATAATAGATAGTATGAACCATGCAAGTGGAGGAAGATATACGACGCATGTATATGTTACTGATGCAAGCGGAAGACATTCTGTGGGAATAGCTACATACAATTTGAACAGAGTACCAACTGAGCAAGCCTTGATGCAGTCGAGAGCAAGTTTGTATAGTAGTTCTACTCAGTATTTGATTCTTGTAAATAGAAGTACCCATAAAGTTGGTATATTTAGTGGTTGGCAAGGAAATTGGCGTTGTGTTAATTATTGGGATTGCAGTGACGGAGCCCCGAGTACACCAACGGTAGAAGGAACTTTTACAGTTGGAATTAGAGGATATTATTTCGATTCCGGAGCTTCAAGATGTTATTGGTATACGCAATTTAAAGGTAATTACTTATTCCATTCTGTTTTGTATAATAAAAACGGCACTTTAAGAGATGGAAGATTAGGAATGCCATTATCACATGGCTGTGTCAGACTAGATATTAATAATGCGAAATGGATTTATGACAATATACCAGCAGGAACAACGGTTGTAGTGTATCATTAGAAAATAAACTAGAAAATAAAGTCGGATAATACAAAGAGTATTATTCGACTTTTTTTAAAATATAAAGTATAATAAAAGATATCAAAGGGTGGAGGAAATGAGGATGCCAAGAGTAACAGTATGGTTAACGTCATATAATCATGGAGTTCATTTAAATGAAAGTATTGAAAGTGTATTACATCAAACATATAGAGATTATGAACTTTATATAGTGGATGATTGCTCTACGGATGATAGTAAAGCAATAATTGAAAAATATCAGAAAACGGATAAGCGAATCAAAACTATTTTTCATGAAAAAAATATCGGAGAAAGTGGATTGAAATGGGAAATAGAACATTTGCGGGGAGAATATATTGCGATTCTGCATGGAGATGATAAATGGGAAGATAAAAAACTTGAAAAACAAGTGAAATATTTAGATGAACATGCAGAAGTAGAAGCTTGCTTTACTGGAGTAAGTGTTATAGATGAGAATGGAAATAAGTATGTAGGAAACCATGCTTATAAAAGCGTGTTTCAAGAAGAGGATCGAACAAGATATCAATGGCTAAGATATTTTTTCGATAACGGAAATTGCTTGTGCCATCCAAGTTTACTTATTAGAAAACAGGCTTATTTTAAGTATAATCTATTGTCAGAGGGGTTGAACAGCTTACCAGATTTTGATAAATGGATAAAAATATGTATGAATCGAGATATTTATATTATTCCTGAAAAACTTACTTGTTTCAGAGTGCATGATAGCGAAAAAAATGCAAGTGGAGATACGGCAGAAAAACAGAGAAGACTGTTTGTAGAGGAATATTTAGTGTATCAGAATTATTTTAATATAACTAATATAAATGATTTATTGCAGATATTTCCTGAGGCTGAAAGGTATGTGATTGGTGGAGAATGTGAACTATCTTATGCTGTAGCAAAGATGTTTTTGGAAGGGGATAGAGAATCTAAACATTTATTAGGGATAAATAAAATATATGAGTTATGCCAAGACAAGGAGAAATGGGAAAAAATAAAGAAACTTTATAATTATGGAACAAAAGAGTTCAATATAGATAAACAAAAGTATGATATATTTGGAATGATTTCCAATAATCGATTTTTGAAAACTACATTATATGTGGATTATGGTAATGGATTTAATGAAGAAACGGCACTTAGGCAGACGGTGTATATTCCTGCAACAAAAATTGTACACATAAAATTTGATGTTACAAAAGAACAGAAAGATGGGAAAATAAAAGCTATTAGATTTGATTTTGATGAGGGTAATTATAGAAAGTGTAAAATCATTGAAGCCTATTGGACGGAAGAGAAAAGTATTAATGTAATACCTATAAATGGAATAGCAAAAGATGAATATGACTATTTTTACACAGATGATCCGCAGTATGAAATTACAGTTGGTGAAGGAACATTAAATATTACATTGCAAACAGAAATAATTGAAGCACATGAAGTGAGAAAATATATTGAAAAGCTACTAAAAGAAAAGCAAAAAGTAAATCAAGAGAAGCAAGAAGTAATTCAGGAAAAAAAGAATACGGAAAAGCTATTAAATGAGTATAGAAAACATGGCTCTATAAGAATTCTTCATAAATTGTTAAAGAAAAGATAGGAAAGATAAAATGAAAAGAATATTATTGCTGGGAGGATCAGCTCAACAGGTCGGTATAATAAAAAAAGCTAAAGAGATGGGATGTTACACAATTGTGTGTGACTTTTTAACTGATAATCCAGGACAATATGTTGCGGATAAATTTTATTTAGTTAGCACAACTGAAAAAGAAAAAGTATTGGAAGTGGCAGAGAAAGAAAAAGTAGATGCCGTACTGGCATATGCATCAGATCCTGCGGCACCGACAGCAGCATATGTTGCGGAAAGGTTGAATTTGCCAGGAAATCCATATGCATCTGTAGAAATATTATGCAATAAAGAAAAATTTAGAAAATTTTTAAAAGAAAGTGGATTTAATTCTCCAGAAGCAAATGACTATGCAGATGTGGAGCATATCTTAGAGGATTGTAAGAATGGAAAAATAGATTTTCCGGTGATAGTGAAACCAGTTGATTCATCTGGAAGTAAAGGGGCTATGGTTCTTAAATCTGATGAAGAAATTGAAAAGGCGGCAGAGCTAGCTTTTTCATTTTCAAGATGTCATAAAATAATTATTGAAAAATATATAGAAAAGAAGCATCGATATTTAGTAGGGGGAGATATATTTGTCAATGAAGGGAAAATTGTAGTATGGGGATTACTGAATTGTCATAGAGATAGTAATGTAAATCCGCTTGTCCCAGCAGGAAAAAGTTATCCATTACAGATTAGCGATTCGGATCAAAAAAAGATAAAAGTTGTATTACAATCACTAGTAAACAAGTTACATATCAGAACTGGTGCAATGAATATTGAAGCTGTTATAGATGAAAGCAATCGTGTATGGTTGATAGATGTCGGACCGCGAAGTGGTGGAAATATGATTCCAGACTTATTAGGATATATATATAATATTGATATAGCTGAAATATCAATAAAAGCTGCGCTAGGAGAAGAAATAGATATATTACCACAAAAATCACAGTATTGTTATGCAACATATAATATACATAGTGAGTTGGATGGACAGTATAAAGGGGTTATAGTATCCGAAGATATAAAAAAATATGTTGTAAGAAAATGTTTATATAAAAGAGACGGAGATAAAGTTGAAAGATTTGATAATGCGTCAAAGTGCTTGGGAATCATCTTTATGCGTTTTGAAAGTGAAGAAATTATGAATAATGTGCTTAAAAGTATTAATGAAAAAATTCAGGTGCAATTAAAGTAAGGAAATTAATGATGAAAGAAATTGGAGGATATATAGAACTGGAGCATTTCCGCTTACCTATGTTTCATGAAGACGCTATAGCATTGAACTGTGGAAGAAATGCATTAGCGTATCTTATAGAAGCTAATAATATAAAGAAAATATGGTTACCTTATTTCTTGTGTGATTCGGTAAAGAGTGTTTGTAGAAAATATGATGTACAGATTAAACAATATCATATTACATATAGTTTTTTGCCAGCTGAAATCGAGCATGAAAAAGAAGACTGGATTTATCTAGTAAATTATTATGGACAATTGAATGACCAAGTGATATTAGAATACAAAAGTAGATATAAAAATATTATTCTGGATAATGCACAGAATTATTTCGCACAACCGATTAAAGATGTAAATACTTTATATACTTGTAGAAAGTATTTTGGAGTTCCAGATGGAGCTTTTTTGTACACAAGTACGAGAATAGAACGAGAATTGGAATATGATGAGTCTTTTGAGCATATGAGACATATTTTGGGGCGATACGAACGAACAGCATCAGAATTTTATGCGGCATCTGTAGAAAATAATAAGAGATTTTCCAATGAACCTATAAAAAAGATGTCTCATTTAACGAACAATTTATTGCATGCAATAGATTATAGTTTTGTAGAAGACAGAAGAAAAAGTAATTTTTCTATTTTGGATAGTAAATTAGGAGAAAAAAACCAGTTGAACTTACAAAGAAATATAGAAGTTAATACATTTATGTATCCTTTCATGATTGATAACGCTGCATTAATAAGAAAAAAACTCCAAAAACAAGGAATATATATTCCAACGTTATGGCCAAATGTTTTACAGGAAGTTCCAGAGACATGGAAAGAATGGAAAATGGCACAAAATATTTTGCCATTACCTATAGACCAACGGTATAATAAGAGCGATATGAGAGATTTAGTAAGGGAGCTTGAAAAGTGTATAAGTTAAGAGAATTGGAACAAAAAGATTTAGATACAATTAATAAATGGAGAAATAATAAAGAACTTATTGATTTGTTAGGAGCACCATATCGGTTTATAAATTATGAAGTGGATGTTCGATGGTTTGAACATTATATGAAGAGTAGAAACGAGAGTATAAGATGCGCTATTGTTGATGATATGAATGACAAGATATTAGGATTAATAAGTATTGTTTCAATTAATAATTTAAACCAATCAGGAGAGCTACATATTATGATTGGGGATTGTGAGAATCAAGGAAAAGGGATTGGAACATTTGCAGTAAAAGAGATGATAAATCACGCATTTTATAATTTGAATTTGCATCGAATTGAACTTACTGTCTTAGAGGATAATGTACGTGCAATACATCTCTACGAGAAGTGTGGATTTAAGTACGAAGGGAGAAAAAGAAAAGCTAAATATAAAAACGGAAAATTCGTGGATATGAAAATGTATGCTATCTTAAGAGAGGAAATATAAAGTGGAAGATAAAATATTAGTGACACGATCTTCAATGCCAGCATTAGAAGAATATGTAGAGGAAATAAAAGATATTTGGGACACACATTGGTTAACGAATATGGGAGAAAAACATAAACGTTTGCAAAAAGAATTACAAGAATATTTAAACGTAGCAAATATCGATTTGCTAACAAACGGACATATGGCATTAGAATTGTCGTTACAGGCGTTGAATTTGCCAAGAGGTAGTGAGGTGATTACAACGCCGTTCACATTTGCTTCAACAACACATGCAATTGTACGGAATGGTCTGGTTCCTGTTTTTTGCGATATTAATCCTAAAGATTATACAATAGACGTGAGTAAAATTGAAAAGTTGATAACAAAGAAAACATCGGCAATTATGCCAGTACATGTATATGGAAATATTTGTGATGTAGAAACTATAGAACAAATTGCTAGTGCGTATGGATTAAAAGTAATATATGATGCAGCACATGCTTTTGGAGAAACTTATAAAGAACATGGTGTAGGTGAGTTTGGAGATGTTTCATGTTTTAGTTTTCATGCTACAAAGGTATTTAACACAATAGAAGGTGGAGCTGTATGTTTTAAAGATGAACAATTTGGATTAGATTTATATCGACTTAAAAATTTTGGAATAAGAGGACCTGAATGCGTAGACGGTGTTGGAGCGAACGCTAAAATGAACGAATTTTGTGCGGCAATGGGCTTATGTAATTTAAAACATATTGACAATGAAATTGCTAAGAGAAAAAAAGTTGTAGATATGTATATGGAAAGAATAGGAGAGGTTTCGGGAATACAGACAAATTTACAGCAGAAAGATGTTAAGCAAAATTACTCATATTTTCCGATAATAATTGATGAAAAAAAATATGGAGAATCAAGAAATCAATTATATGATCGATTAAAAGAGAATGGAATATATTCAAGAAAATATTTTTATCCATTAACCAATGCATTTGAATGTTATCGGAATCAATATGAGGTTAAAGATACTCCAGTAGCCTTGGATATATCTAATCGTGTGTTGACATTACCATTGTATGCAGATTTAACGTTAGAAGAAGTGGAAAAGATTTGTAAAATAATATGCAAATAGGAGAATGATTATGAAAAAAATATGTGTTGCAATTTCATGTTATAATCAAAAACTCTACATTGAAGAATGCATTGAACATTTATTATTACAAAGATGTGAAGAATATTTGGTGGAAATAATGTTATGTGATGATGCATCGACAGATGGAACAAGAGAATTAGTAATAGGCATGATGAATAGACTTCCAATTGGTTGGAAATTTAAAGATTGTTCTAATAGTACTAATTTAGGAATGCCATTAAATACAAAGAGAATATTAAAGTTATTAATTGAATCGGATGCAGAGTATGGTTGTATTTTAGAAGGGGATGACTATTGGATTAGTCCATTTTATTTGAAAAAGCATATTGAACCGTTGTTAAAAGATGAAGAAGCAACTATGACCAATAATTACATTACTATTTATTATCAAGAACATAATAAGTATGTAATTAGAGATTATCCGCAAAAGATACATGATAGTAGAATTGTGTTACCGGAAATGCAGGCAGAAGATAATTATATGGGGAATTTTTCATCGAGTGTATATAAAATAGATGCATTAAGATGTATTCCGATAGATTTTTTAGAGCAGCCTTATGTGGATGATTGGTTTGTGAATTTGTTATTAGCGATTCAAGGTAAAGCAATTTCGATAAAAGAACCGTTAAGTGTATATCGAGTACATTCTGAAAGTGTTTGGAATGGAAAAAAGAGAAAAGTGGATAATACACAAGAAAATACTATCTCACAAAGAATTAGATTTATACATAAGCATTATCCAAGAAAATATTTAAAAGAATTGGCGAATTTTTCAGAACATTGGGCAAAAATACCTATGTGTGGGAAATTGTATTATGATACAGGAGCAGGGTACAACGAAAAACAAGTGTTGACATTATATACGATGTTTGAAAATAGAACTGAATTTTGGATAGAGGAGGACATTTCTGGAATAGCGGCAAATATTCAAGCTTTGCGCTATGACCCTGAGGAAGGGTATGAATGCGAAATGGCAGAATGCAAGTGTTTGATAGATGGAAAAGAAATAGAAGCATTGCCAATAAATGGACAAAGATACAAAGAGAAAATAATATTTGCAACTAAAGATCCTATGTTTGAATTAAAGATAAATAGTGCAGTAAATAATGCGAAAATAATTCGAATTGAAGGAAAAATTGAGTTTTGAATTAGGAAGGAAAACGTATGAAAAGGAAATTAATCATTGTGTTATTAACAGGAGTATTGTTATTGATTTCAGCTTGTAGTAGTTCGGCAGGTGCAGATTCTGCTCAATCTGATGGTCAGAAGACAGAGCAGAAGGAAGATGATAAGGATAAAGCTGATCAGTCATATGAAAACAAAGATGAAAATAAAGCTGATCAATCAGAGCTGGATTCTGATAAAAAAACAGAAGATACAGATTCAAATGAGGACAAGTCCGCAGAAATCAAAGTTTATGCGTGCAATGATGATGCAACTGCGTTTGTATCCGAGAGTGTAAAGATTGATGAACTGACACCAGAGAATATTGTGAATGCATTAATTGAGAAATCTGTATTATCATCAGATGTTCAAGTGTTAAAGTGTGATAAACAGACCGTAGATGGTGTGGAAAGTCTGGAGATAGATTTCAATGAAGCATTTGGCGCATATGTTTGTAGTATGGGAACAACTGGCGAGTATTATACAATCGGAAGCATTGTAAATACATTTTTAGATGCGTATGGTTGTGAAAAAGTCAAGATTACGGTGGAAGGAAATACTTTAGAGACAGGACATGCAGAATATCCAGGATATATGAATCGTTTTGAGTAAAACAAGATAAACTTCTGAAAATTTTAGAAATTATATTGTTAGGTGTAGCAAAAAATTTGATACACTATGGGGGAATGAAAAAAAGGGATATGAAAAAAAGGGATATTGGTTTAGACTTGACAAGAATAGTTGCTTTTGTATCTGTTGTATCCATTCATTTTTTCTTGAATTCGGGTTATTATGATGCACCTGTAGTTGGAAAAAGAATGTATATAATGACGTTGGGAAGAACGTTTTTTGGGATATGTGTACCTTTATTTATGCTTTTAAGTGGCTATTTAATGATTAATAAAAGTATTTCAATAGAGAAAAGAGCGATTTTTAGTTATTATAAAAAAATTTCAAAAGTATTAGGTACATATATTGTTGCAACAGGATTTATTATAGTTTATAAGATTGTTATTTTACATGATGTGTTAAACATAAAAGGAATATTATTAAATTTGTTGGGATATAATCAATATTCATGGTATGTGAATATGTATATTGGGTTGTATTTGTTGATTCCACTTTTGAATTTATTATGGAATAGCATTGAAGATAAAAATGGTCATGTATTATTAGTGTGTATATTGTTGACAATGACTGTTTTGCCAAGTGTATTTAATGTATATAACTTTGAAGAACAGAGGATGTTAGTTAGACCATATTTAACGACAACATACAATAAATTAGTCCCAGATTGGTGGACAGGAATATATCCGATTACTTATTATTATATAGGTGCATATATCAAACATCATGTGGAAATTAAGAAAGTTAATACTAAGAAAGTATTTGCTGTATTAATAGGAACAATTTTATTGTTTGGAATAAATAATATTTGGCGAAGTTATTCAAGGGGATTTTTCTGGGGAATATGGTGTGATTGGGGAAGCCTCCAGGATACAGCAGAAACAATATTGGTTTTTTTACTGATTAATTCCATAGATTACAAGACAAATGATAATATCAGCAAACTAGTAGCTAAAATATCGGATCTTACATTTGGAGCTTATATATTATCATGGATTCCGGATAATATATTTTATCCTAAAATGATTGGAAGAGTTCCAGAAATACAATCGCGTATGAAATATTGTGTATTGATGGTATTGATTGTGGTAATAGTAGCATTAGTGCTTTCTTGGGGCGTTCAGATTGTTCAGCAAATTTTAAAAATTGTAGTTCACAAAATACGCAAAATGCCATATAAAGGTAAAGAATAATAAGGAATTTGGTGAAACAAGAATTCCCGGTTTTCCGTTGTGGAAAGCCGGGAGTTGCTTTATAATAAAAATAGATTTGGCATGGAGGTGGAAAAGCGATTCGATATAATATCCCGATTGGTATTTCTAAATTTGAGAAGATTAGGAAAAATGATTATTACTATGTGGATAAGACAGAACTGATTCATGCTTTGGTGAAGACAGAACCTGCGGAGATTACACTTTTTACAAGACCTCACAGATTTGGAAAGACATTTGTTATGAGTGTGCTGGCTTCTTTCTTTGATATTCGCAGAGATAGTAGAGATTTGTTTGAAGGTTTGAAGATTGCTGAAGATCAGAAACTGTGTGAATTGTGGATGAATCAATGACCTGTGATTTTTCTTAGCTTTAAAGATGCAGGTGGGGAATCTGTGCGGAGAGTATGCAAAAGGCAGAAGAAAGAGCGATGAACCAGATAGAAGAGATGCGTTATGCGGATGGTATGTATGCTCAGGGATATCAAAAAGTGATAAAATATGGAGCCGCATTTTATCGAAAGAGTTGTCTGGTCGGCAGATGTGAAGAATAAAGGTGTAACAGAGGTAGAATGAAAAAGCCAGGTTATTATTCGTCCGGAGAGTTTGCGCGGATGGCGCATGTGACACTTCGGACAATCAGGTATTATGATAAACAGAATATTTTAAAGCCATCGTATGTGTCAGATTCAGGGGCAAGATTCTATACAGATGAAGATTTTGCCAGACTGCAGCAGATTCTTCTTTTGAAGTATCTGGGATTTAGGCTGGATGATATCAGAGAGATGACCATTGATGATGCGGATTATCATTTTATGTTGAATTCATTGAATATTCAATTGAAGCTTGTGAGAGATAAGATTGAGCAGATGCAACTTGTAGAAAAAGCAATACAGGATACATCAGAACTGATTCAGAAGGAGCATACCATTGATTGGAGCCAGATGCTGAATTTGATTCATCTGACTGGTATGGAGAAGAGTTTGAAGAACCAGTATCAGGATGCGTCCAATATATCAGCAAGAATTAATCTGCACAGTCTTTATTCTGTGAATAAACAGGGATGGTTTCCGTGGATTTATGAGCAACTTTGTGTGAAAGATGGCATGAAGGTGTTGGAAATTGGCTGTGGTGATGGAACGCTCTGGAAGGAGAATAAAGACAAACTTCCAGAGAATATAGAGATTACATTGTCAGATACATCAGAAGGAATGTTAAGAGATGCGAGACGTAATGTAGGAATCGGAGACCATAGGTTCCGTTTTCGGCATTTTGACTGTCACAGGATTCCGTATGAAGATCAGAGCTTTGATCTGGTAGTTGCCGGACATGTATTGTTTTACTGTGAGGATATATCACAGGTGTGCCGGGAAGTAAAGCGTGTGTTGAAACCAGGTGGAAGATTTTTGTGCAGTACTTATGGTGGCGAGCATATGAAAGAAGTCAGTGAATTGGTGCAGAGCTTTGATGATCGGATCGTACTTTCAGCAGAAAAACTGTATGAAAGATTTGGAAGAGAGAATGGGACTGAGATACTGGAGCAATATTTTACGGCTGTTCATTGGAGGACATACGAGGATGAACTCGTAATTCCAGATCCGGAACCATTGATTTCTTATATCTTGTCCTGCCATGGAAATCAAAGCCAGTATATACTGGATCGGTATAAAGAATTCCAGACTTATGTGCGGAAAAAGACGGAAAAAGGCTTCCGGATAACGAAAGAAGCGGGAGTGTTTATAGCGGAAATATGTTGAGAAGTAAGAGTAGTTGATATATAATTATAATATATATATTAACTATTTTAATATTTGTAGTGTGAAGGGAGGTCTGGGTGTGCAGGAGTTAAAGATTCCAGTTGGAGTTTCTGATTTTGAAAAGATTCGGGAAGAGAATTATTATTATATAGATAAGACAGGACTGATTGTGGAACTTCTGAAAGACAGACCGGTAGAGGTTACACCGATTACCAGACCACGGCGTTTTGGTAAGACACTGGGAATGAGTATGTTGGAAAGATTCTTTGATATTAGAAAAGATAATCAGGCATTGTTTGAAGGCTTGCGGATATGCGAGGATACAGAATTATGTCAAAGGTGGATGAACCAATACCCAACACTTTTCCTTTCGTTTAAGAGAGTAGACGGACTGAATTTTTCAGAAGCATATGGAATGTTGTGTTCTGTTATTTCAGAATTGTGCATAGAACACAAATATCTGATGGATAGTGAAAACGTAGATGTTTATGATAAAGCAGCAATCATGGCTCTTAGCGAAGGAAAAGCAGATACGACAGAAGTGAAGAATAGTCTGCAGACATTGACAAGAGCAATGAGTGCGTATTATGGAAAAAAAGTAATTTTACTGATGGATGAATATGATGTACCGATTGCAAAAGCCAGCAGTCATGGATATTATCAGGAAATGCTGGTTGTTATGAAAGGAATCATGCAGGCGTTAAAAGACAATAAAGCTTTGAAACTTGCGGTAGTTACAGGATGTCTGAAGCTTGCAAAAGAAAGTATATTTACAGGAACCAATAATTTTGTATCGGACAGTATTACGGTGGCAAGATTTCATGAGTATTTTGGGTTTACGCAGAGTGATGTGGATCAGATATTGGAGGACTCAGATCATTTAGAACATAAAGCGGAATTGAAAGACTGGTATGACGGGTATCGTTTTGGGGAATCAGATGTATACTGCCCGTGGGATGTCATGAATTATGTGAGAGACCTTCAATATAACCCGGAGGCAGAACCAGCAAGTTATTGGAAGAACACCAGTGATAACGCGATTATCCGTTCATTTATTGATTATGCAGGAAGCAACATTACACAGAAATTGGAGACATTGCTTGTAGGTGGAACTATTACACAGAGAATCGATGATAATCTGACTTATGACTATTTACATTCTTCAGAGGAGAATCTTTGGAGTATTTTGTATCTGACAGGATATCTGACCAGAAGCAGCGAGGAAAATGAAAAAACTGATAAAACAGAAGGAATTGTTAGTTTGAAGATACCGAATGAGGAAATCCGGGACATTTTTAAAACGACTGTTATAAAATGGTTTGGTGACAGTGCGAAAAATTGGAGCCGGAAAGAACTGTTTGAGGCAGTGTGGAGCGGTGACTGTGAACTTCTGACTCAGGAGGTCACAAAACTCCTTCGAAAGACAATCAGTTATCATGATTATAAAGAGGACTTTTATCATGCATTTCTTGCAGGAATATTTGCCGGAGCAGGATATAGTGTGGAGTCGAATAAGGAACATGGAGAAGGACGCAGCGATATTGTCGTGCGGGATACGGAGAATGGCCGCGTGGCAATATTTGAAGTGAAGCTGGCAGGCACGTTGGAGCAGATGGAGAGCAAGAGTGTGGAAGCGGTTGGACAGATTGAAAATCGTATGTATGCAAAAGATTTTAAAGACGATTATGATCAGATACTTTGCTATGGAATAGCATTCTTTAGAAAACGTGGGCTGGTGAAAAGAAAACAGATATAAAAGAAGGTGAGAAAGTTGAGACGGACTTTTAATGTAAATGGTAGTTGTGATCCCCAGTTACATTATATGGTGGATTTAACAGAGCGTTTGGCTGAGATTAAAGAAATGGTTGACGCAGGTCAGTATTTTACGATTAATCGGGCAAGGCAATATGGAAAAACTACGATTTTGACTGCATTGGGCGAAGTTTTGAAAAAAGATTATGAAGTGATAAGTCTGGATTTTCAGACTTTGAGTTATGCGGATTTTGAAAATGAATCTAAATTCATAGGAGCATTGGCAGATATAATACTATTGGCATGTTCAGAGATTCCGGTAGAAATAGAGAGCAGATTAGAGCATTTTACAAAGAAAAGTGATGAAAATGTAACGTTATCGGGATTATTCATTTGCTTATTAAAGTGGTGTAAAATATCTGAAAAAAAACTTGTTTTGTTGATAGATGAAGTTGATACAGCATCAAATAATCAAGTGTTCGTGGATTTTCTTGCTCAGCTTCGTGCGTATTACCTAAGTAGAACCCGGATACCAACATTTCAAAGTGTGATTCTTGCAGGAGTTTATGATATTCGGAGTATAAGAGGAAAGATTCGACCAGATGAAGCGCACAAGATGAACAGTCCATGGAATATTGCAGCTAAATTTAAAGTAGATATGAATTTTTCGAAGAAAGATATAGCTGGAATGCTTCAGGAGTATGAAAAGGATTCTTGTACAGGAATGGATATTGATGAAATAGCAGGATTGTTGCATGACTATACTTCTGGATATCCGTATTTAGTATCAGATCTTTGCAAAATCATGGATGAAGATTTTGAGGATACAGGTGTATATAAAGATAAATCAGAAGTATGGACCAGGAATGGTGTGCTGGATGCAGTAAAAGTGTTGTTGAGTGACAATAATCCACTATTTGAATCCTTGATAGGAAAATTAAATGATTATCCGGGAGTAAAAAATCTTGTATATCGGTTACTGTTCAGAGGTCAGAGTATAGGTTATAATCCAGATGATTCGGGAATTACAATGGCGAAGATGTTTGGATTTATAAAAGTTGCAAACGGGAATGTTTATATTGCGAACCGTATTTTTGAGACAAGACTTTATAATATGTTTCTTTTGCAGAATGACGAACAGGAAAGTGATATGTACCGTGAAGGCGCCCGTATGAAGAATCAATTTATTCAAAATGGACATTTGAATATGCGAAAAGTACTGGAGAAATTTGTGGAATATTTTGATGATATATATGGTGACCGTGATGAAAAGTTTTTGGAAGCAGATGGTCGAAGATATTTTATGCTGTTCTTAAAACCTATTATTAATGGAACTGGAAATTATTATATTGAGGCAAGGACAAGAAATGATGAACGGACAGATATGATTATTGATTATCATGGAGAGCAGTTTGTCATCGAGATGAAGATATGGCATGGAGATGCATATCATGAAAGGGGAGAAAAGCAGTTATCAGATTATCTAGATTATTAGCATTTGGAAAAAGGATATAAGTTGGGTTTCAATTTTAACAAGAAAAAGAAAATTGGTGAGCAGGAAATTGTGATTGGAAATAAAGTGCTTGTTGAAGCGGTTGTTTAGCATGGAATTCCTGAAGATTTTCTTAAATAATACAAAAAAGTTACATTTTTTATAAAAAGTACTTGAAGGTGACCTAGGGTCACCTTTTATAATGCAATCATGAACATGCCATAACTTTAGAAGATATGGTAAAACTATGTATTGTATCTATTACAAGGAGGTTCCTATATGAAAGGAATTATTTTGGCAGGAGGATCTGGAACACGTCTTTATCCTCTGACTATGGTAACATCAAAACAGTTATTACCTATTTATGATAAACCGATGATTTATTATCCGATGTCTGTGCTGATGAATGCAGGGATCCGTGATATCTTGATCATCTCTACACCACAGGATACACCGAGATTCAAAGAGCTGTTAGGAGACGGACATCAGTTTGGTGTACATCTTTCTTATGCAGTTCAGCCAAGCCCGGACGGACTTGCCCAGGCATTTATCATTGGCGAGGAGTTTATCGGTGATGATACAGTTGCTATGGTTCTTGGAGATAACATTTTCGCAGGACATGGACTGAACAAGCGTCTGAAGGCAGCAGTAGAAAATGCTGAGACAGGCAAAGGTGCTACAGTATTTGGTTACTATGTAGATGATCCGGAACGTTTCGGTATTGTTGAGTTCGACCACGAAGGAAAAGCAATTTCCATCGAGGAGAAGCCGGAGCATCCAAAGAGCAACTACTGTGTAACAGGACTTTACTTCTATGATAATAAAGTTGTAGAGTATGCAAAGAGCCTGAAGCCAAGTGCCCGTGGAGAATTGGAGATTACAGACCTGAACCGAGTATATCTTGAGAAGGGCAACCTGAATGTAGAACTTCTCGGACAGGGATTCACATGGCTGGATACTGGTACACATGAGAGCCTTGTAGATGCTACAAACTTTGTAAAGACAGTTGAGACACATCAGCATCGTAAGATTGCATGTCTGGAAGAGATTGCATACTTAAATGGCTGGATTTCAAAGGAAGAAGTTCTGGAAGTTTACGAGGTATTGAAAAAGAACCAGTATGGTCAATATCTGAAAGATGTCTTAGACGGAAAATACCGAGAGGATCTGTACTAAGATATAAGAATAAAAAATGAAGAATTTTTATAAATTTTGACTAAGTAATTCAAAGGAGATTTTTAATTATGACAATTATCGTAACCGGCGGAGCTGGATTTATCGGAAGTAACTTTATTTTTCACATGTTAGACAAATATCCGGATTATCGTATCGTTTGTCTGGACTGCCTGACATATGCAGGTAACTTATCTACACTTGCACCAGTGATGGACAACCCGAATTTCCGTTTTGTAAAAGAGAGCATCACAGACCGTGAGGCTGTTTACAAATTATTCGAGGAAGAGCATCCGGACATGGTTGTAAACTTTGCAGCAGAGAGTCATGTAGACCGTTCTATCGAGAACCCGGAAGTATTCCTGGATACAAATATCAAAGGTACAGCAGTTCTTATGGACGCTTGCAGAAAATATGGTATCAAACGTTATCATCAGGTATCTACAGATGAGGTTTACGGAGATCTTCCACTGGACAGACCAGACCTGTTCTTTACAGAGGAGACACCAATCCACACAAGCAGCCCATACAGCTCATCAAAAGCTGGTGCAGACCTTCTTGTTCTTGCATACCACAGAACATACGGACTGCCTGTAACAATCAGCAGATGCTCTAACAACTACGGACCATACCATTTCCCGGAGAAGCTGATTCCGCTTATGATTGCAAATGCACTGAATGATAAGCCGCTTCCTGTATACGGAAAAGGTGAAAATGTGCGTGACTGGTTATATGTAGAGGATCACTGCAGAGCCATCGACCTGATCATTCATAACGGACGTGTCGGAGAAGTTTACAATGTTGGTGGACACAACGAGATGAAGAACATTGACATCGTTAAGATGATCTGTAAAGAGCTTGGAAAACCGGAAAGCCTGATCACATATGTGGCAGACCGTAAAGGACACGATATGCGTTATGCAATCGACCCGACAAAGATCCACAATGA
>ENA-OQNI01000664-OQNI01000664.1-human-gut-metagenome-genome-assembly--contig:-NODE-664-length-34470-cov-8.639344_pt1 | contig 34470 bp, 30 predicted proteins | sample MGYA00242627_ERZ504876 | MGnify/ENA primary metagenome ERZ504876 (study PRJEB26092, sample SAMD00036386) | human gut metagenome | host: Homo sapiens | study: EMG produced TPA metagenomics assembly of... | reverse complement strand
TTCCTTTGCTTTTAGGAGATTCTGGCTCTCTTAGTTTTTCTTAGAGCGTGGAACCTGAACCAGAACCACTTTATACTGTTTTCTTCAAGGATCGAGAGGCCAACTACGTTAATAAATTAAATCCCAAACAAATTTAATAGCCCACCACCCGGCTAAATGCAACCACGCCGAACAGCATAAACAACACCAGATAAATTCCCAGTAATACTGCGAATATGATCAGCTGTGCTCTGCAGAAGTTTCTCCGGTTAATATTACCGTTACTTTCGAATGCCCATACAAAATACATGACTATTCCAACACACGGGATCAGTAATACGATCAATGTCAGTATCCAGTCTTTTAAGTCCATTGGAGAGTTGTCTGACTGCTCATTTCTGTTCCGGCTGTACTGCTGGCTGTAATCGTATTGATTGTCCTGATATACGAATTTATTATCCTGTGAATCCTCTGATCCGGTTGCTTCCGGCTCTGGTTCTTCCTTCTCTTCCGGCTCTCCTGCCGGTTCTTCTGTTGATTCACCGTAACTGTAGACCTCGTCAGCGGTTACCTGCTTATTTTCTTCATCCATCTGTCATTCTCCTTTTCCTTATTTATTTTTGCGTCTATCTTATCATTTCAGGGCTCCGAACGCAACATCCATGAGCAGTCGAAGCAGATTATAGTGGTAATAACTCATTGGCGGCTGGTCCGGAAAATACCGATACATACGCCACACGTAGTAAATCACCATAAGAACCACACACACGACACAGCCTGTCTTAAACCATTTTCCAATCGGCTTCTTACAGATATAGCGCTTCCATGCAAATATCACCACACCTGCTGAAAATGCATAGATAAACGGGTGCATCTTCCATGCTCCTTTGAAGTCCAGATGCAAAAGCCGGATTCCTGCTCTTGTAAGTCCGCATGCCGGACAGGGAAATCCCGTGATCCAGACCAAAGGGCAGATACCCGGCAGAAATTGACTTCCAAATACAAAATAGGCGATTATAAATATAACCGCCCATTTTGCCTTCTTTATATCATTTTTTAATAATACAAATCCGTCTTTCAATATCTTTTTCATCCTGTTATGAGATAACTTTCTTCGGACATTTTACTGCACAGGCACCACAGTCTTTACATTTCTCGTAGTCGATGTGCGCAATGTTATTTTCCACTGTAACAGCTTCAAACTTACATGCTTTCTCACACATCTTACATCCGATACATCCGGCTGTACATGCCTGCATAACTGCTTTACCTTTGTCCTGTGAATTACATTTTACCAGATGCTTCTGATCATATGGCACGATCTCGATCAGGTGTTTTGGACATACAGCTACACATTTTCCACATGCTTTACATGCTTCTTTATCTACAACTGCCACACCGTTTACAATGTGGATCGCATCGAACGGACATGCCTGAACACAGCTTCCGTCTCCAAGACATCCATAAGAACAGGCTTTCGGTCCGCCGTCCTGCATCATGTTGACCATAGTACAGTCGCTCAGTCCGTGATATTCATATTCCTGTTTTGCTTTCTCACAGTCTCCGCCACATTTTACAAATGCAACTTCGTGTACCTGTGCACCTGCAGCAACGCCCATGATCTCTCCGACTTTTGCTGCTACCGGAGCGCCTCCGACTGGACATCCGCCGACTTCAGCTTCTCCTTTTACGATTGCTGCTGCAAGTCCGGAACATCCGGCATAACCACAGCCACCGCAGTTATTTCCAGGAAGAACGCCCAGGATGGCTTCTTCTCTTTCATCTACCTCTACCGCAAATTTCTTACCGGCAACGCCGAGGAATACACCAATGAATAATCCGGTGCCTCCTACGATAACTGCCGCAAGAATAATACCTGTAACACTCATTGTCTGCCTCCTCCTAAATTAATCCTGAGAATCCACAGAACGCGATCGCCATCAGACAAGCTGTGATCAGTACGATCGGAGTTCCCTGGAAGGACTCTGAAATATCATTGTATTCCATCTTCTCACGGATACCGGCCATGATCACGATCGCGATCAGGAATCCGACAGATGTACCAATACCATTGACAACACCTTCTAAGATAGAATATTCTTTCTGAACATTTGTAAGTGCCACACCAAGAACCGCACAGTTTGTTGTAATCAGTGGAAGATACACACCAAGTGCATTGTAAAGGGATGGCATACTCTTCTTCAGGAACATTTCTACAAACTGTACCAGAGCTGCGATAAACAGAATGAATACGATTGTCTGCAGATATTCAAATCCCAGCGGAACCAGGATGAATTTATAGATCAGTCCCGTAAAGAATGATGATAATGTGATAACGAATACAACTGCTCCACCCATACCGGTTGCAGTCTCAACCTTCTTCGAAACACCCAGGAACGGACAGATTCCAAGGAACTGGCTGAGTACAACGTTATTTACGATAGCTGAACCAATTGCAATAATCAATAACTCTTTCATACTATGTACTCCTCCTACTCTTCATTCCCTGTCGGGAATACTTTGCTTCCGCATCCGCCGCATGATGCACAGTCTGTGCCGCATCCCTGTGGCTCGGCAATCTTCTTGCCTTTCTGTGCTGCGTGTCTCTTCAGTCTGTTCATACCTGCAACCAGGAATGCAAGAACAAGGAATGCTCCTGCCGGCAGGATGAAGATTGTTACCGGTACATATCCGCCTTTTCCTGCTGCTGCGTCTGCAAGTGGAAGAATCTGAACACCGAAGATTGCTCCGGTTCCGATAAACTCACGCACGATCGCGATACAGGTCAGACCAAATGTAAATCCAAGTCCCATACCAATACCATCAAAGATAGATGGAAGTACCGGGTTCTTGGATGCATAACTTTCTGCACGTCCAAGGATAATACAGTTAACAACGATTAGCGGGATGTAAAGTCCAAGTGAATCATACAGACTTGGAACGAATCCCTCTAAAAGGAACTGTACAATTGTTACGAAAGATGCTACGACTACGATGAATGCCGGCATTCTGACTGAATCCGGAATCACCTTACGTAACATAGAGATCAACATATTCGACAGTACAAGTACGACTGTTGTGGACAGTCCCATACCTAAACCGTTAATAGCGGATGTTGTTACCGCCAGGGTCGGACACATTCCTAACATCAGAACGAAGGTAGGATTTTCTTTGATCAGACCGTTATATACTCTTTCAGTACATTTATTCATGACTAACTACCTCCTGTTTATTTAAATGCATTCTGATAATATCCGAGTGCTGCATTGACAGCTCCTGTTACTGCTCTTGAAGTAATGGTTGCACCACTTAAGGCATCGATCTGTTCTCCGTCTCCACCGTCTTTGGAAACCACGAATTTATCAGCCTGTTTATTCACATACTGGTTATAGAATGAAGGCTCTGTAGCTTTCATACCAAGACCTGCTGTCTCGCTGATAGAAAGAATAGATACACCGTTGATCGTACCGTCTTTCTTAATACCAACTGTAATCTGGATATTGCCGCCGAATCCGTCTTTGTCTGTTGTTGTGATGACATATCCTGCATCACCTGCTGTACAGACTTCGTCGATCGTTGCATTGACACCCATATCTTTTACAGCTTTGTCTGCAGCCTTCTGATCTACATCTTCTGCCTTGAAATCATCCAGTTTTACATCTGAAAATACTGCCTGCCATGCTTCTTTTTTGGCTGTCTCCTGTGACTGTGCGATCGGAGTCTTGGTAACTTCATATACCGCACCAAGAAGGACTCCTGCAATTACAGTAATCAGTGTAAGGATCAGTGTATTCTTAACAATCTTATTCATTATTTTTCTCCTCCTTTACCAAATGGTTTTGGAAGAGTAACTCTCTCGATCAATGGCACCAGAAGGTTACTGATGATGATCGCATAAGAAACTCCTTCTGCGGAACCGCCAAACAGACGGAACAGACCTGTTAACACACCAAGGATAATACCGTATACAAACTGTCCTTTCGGTGTGATCGGAGATGTTACATAATCGGTTGCCATGAACCATGCACCAAGCATCAGTCCGCCTCCGCAGAGATGTGCTGTGATGTACTGTGGATCAAAGAACCCGACATCCGGATTTGCAATATGTCCGAAAATTCCGACAAAGATCACAAATGTAACAATGTATGTTCCAGGAATTCTGAGATCAATTACTCCCATAAGGATCAGGAAGATTGCTCCGATCACGATTGCGATCACGGATGTCTCACCGATTGTTCCAGGAATTCTACCGATCAGCATATCCATCGTATTCACTGTATTACCTGCTTTTAACTGTGCAAGTGGTGTAGCCCCTGTCACACCATCATATACAAAGCTTGTCATCTGGCTTGTAAATGAAAGCAGAAGGAAGCATCTTGCGCCGAGAGCCGGGTTCATAAAGTTCTGTCCCAGACCTCCGAATAACTGTTTTACGATCAGAATAGCAAATACACTACCGATTGCTCCCATCCACCACGGAGCTGTAGGAGGCATATTCAGTCCGAGTAACAGTCCTGTTACTGCTGCACTCCAGTCATTGATCGTAATCTTCTTGTGCATTAATTTTTCGTATATGTATTCCGTCAATACTGCTACAACCGTTGTTGTAACCAGCATTCCGAATGCCGGCAGTCCAAAGTTCCATACACCAAATGCAGATGCCGGCAAAAGTGCGATGGCCACCAGCATCATAATATTACTGGTAGTCGCTTTGGAACGAATATGTGGTGAAGATGACATTTTCAAATTGTTCTCACTCACTTTTGTTCACCTCTTCTTCTTTCTTGTTTTATTTTTTCTTTCTACGGTTCGCTAAAGCAATCTTTCTCATAGATCCGATTGCCTGTTTCAGCGGCCGTTTTGCCGGACATACGAAACTGCACGAACCACATTCCATACATTCGAGTCCTTCATGTTTTGTAAACTTCTCTTCGTCATGATGTTCTGCATAATCCGCCAGTCTCGATGGGATCAGGCGGCTTGGACAGGCTTCTACACAGCGTCCGCAGTTGATACATGCAGACGGCTCCATCTTAGCCACTTCATCTTTGGTAAATCCAAGAATTGATGAAGATGTCTTTGTTACAGGTACATCTAATGAGAACATGGAGAATCCCATCATCGGACCACCGGAGATGAGTTTCTCAGGCTCTGTCTTAAATCCTCCTGCTGCTTCTACCAGTTCCTGCTGGTTCATACCAAACGGAACTCGGAAGTTACCTGGTTCTGCAACCGCATCACCACTGACTGTCACTACACGCTCCATAGAAGGCTTTCCTTCTACCACTGCCTGGTAAACACTTACCATTGTAGCCACGTTGTCTACGACGCATCCTGCATCTGCCGGAAGCATTGCAGAATTGATCGCACGTCCTGTTGTTGCATAGATAAGCTGACGCTCACCACCCTGAGGATACTTGGTCTTCAGAGCCATCACCTCGATACGTGGTTCATCTTTCGTCAGTTCTTTTAATTTTTCGATACAATCCGGTTTGTTGTCCTCTACGCCAAAGATTCCCTTTGCGTTATCGAACAGACGGAGAATGATCTTCATTCCTCCGACCAGCTTTTCCGGAGTCTCGATCATTGTTCTGTAGTCAGCGGTGATATATGGCTCACACTCTGCACAGTTTGCAATGATATAATCAATCTTTTCCGGTTCCTTCGGTGAAAGCTTTACTCTGGTAGGGAAACCTGCACCACCCATACCTACAACTCCCGCTGTTCCAATCGCATTCAGAATGTCTTCTTTGCTCATATCTTCTAACGGAGTCACTTCCGGATATTCCACTTCTTTGTACTCGCCATCATTCTCGATCACGATACTGTTCACTCTTCCACCTGTCGGGTTCAGATGCGGTGCAATAGCCTTTACTGTTCCGGATACAGATGCATAGATCGGAGCAGACACAAATCCTCCTGCTTCTGCTATCATCTGGCCTTTTAAAACATGATCGCCAACAGCTACCACAGGATTTGCCGGAGCACCGATATGCTGTGATACAGGATACACCAGATCGCCCTTAGGTTTTACTTCGACAATTGCCTTATCTTTAGCCAGGCTCTTGCCGTCATCCGGGTGGATTCCACCCTTAAATGTTAACAATGCCATCCTTTTTTCCTTCCTTCCTATTTACTCTTTATATAATATACAGGAAAAATAGACAATTTTCTATAGAAAGTGACTAATTCCATTGTATATTTTCATGAACATCTTGTCGCATTTTTAACAAATGCATATACGCACAGAAAACCTGCCATAGGCAGGTTTCCCAAGATAGTACATCATTGAGCCTTTTTACTTATCCCGGCTCATTGTTATCTTTAGCTTCAGAAAGGATAGAGGAAATCACCTCTATCCTTGTATATCTGTCACAATATTATTCAGCGTCTGTCTCTTCAGAAGCTTCTTCCGGCTGCTCTAATGCTTTCATGCTCAGGCTGATCTTCTTCTCAGCTTCGTTCAGGTCTACGACCTGAGCTGTGATCTCCTGTCCTACTGAAAGTACGTCTGACGGTTTGTCAACATGAGCTCTTGAAATCTGTGAAACATGAAGTAATGCATCTACTCCAGGAGCTAATTCAACGAATGCTCCGAAATCTGTCATTCTTGCAACTTTTCCTGTGATCACTGTTCCTACTGCATAATCCTCTGCTGCATTTGCCCATGGATTTGTCTCCGGGAATTTCAGGCTGAGTGCGATCTTTGTATCATGGATATCTTTGATCATCACTTCCACTTTATCTCCTACCTGGAATACTTTCTTAGGATTCTCAACACGTCCCCAAGACATTTCGGAGATATGAAGAAGACCATCTACTCCTCCAAGATCGATGAATGCTCCGAAATCTGTAACGTTCTTTACAGTTCCTTCCATTCTATCTCCTACACTGATCTTTGCAAACAGTTCTTTCTGTTTTTCAGCACGTTCAGCAACAAGAAGCTGTCTTCTGTCACCGATCACGCGGTTTCTTCTAGGATTGAACTCGCTGATCACGAACTCGATCTCCTGTCCCTGATATTTGCTCAGGTCTTTTTCATATGTGTCAGAAACAAGGCTTGCAGGAATGAATACTCTTGCTTCGTCAACTACTACGCTTAATCCACCGCCAAGAATCTGAGTTACAGGAGCTTTTAATACTTCATGATTCTCGAATGCTTCTTTTAATCTTTCATTTCCTTTTTCTGCTGCAAGTCTCTTGTATGTCAGCAGAACCTGTCCTTCTCCGTCATTTACCTTCAGGACTTTTGCGCTCATCTGATCACCAACAGATACAACTGTTGTAAGATCAACATTTGCCTCGTTAGTATATTCGTTTCTTGTAATGATACCGTCTGCTTTGTAGCCTATATTCAAGATGATTTCATCAGGTTTAACGTCGATGACTGTACCATCTACAACCTCTCCATTTCTTATTGTCTTAAAAGACTCTTCCAACATTTGTTCAAAAGTTAATTCTGACATTATTTTGAACCTCCTCAATTATTTTATTGGGCGTGGATGCCCCTGCTGTAATACCTACTGATTCCACGGACCTTAATTGATTAATATCCAAATCGTCAAGTGTCTGTATATAGTACGTATTCAAACATTCCTCTTTGCAGATTTCAAATAGCTTCTGAGTATTCGAACTACGTTTATCACCTATCACAACCATAGCATCTACTCTCGCTGCAATTTGACGGGCTTCAGTCTGCCTTTCTTTCGTCGCATTGCAAATCGTATTTAAAACAACTATATCATACCTCTTTTTCGAAATAATTTCAACTAATTCTTTGAATTTATTGTAGTTAAATGTCGTCTGGGCCACGATACATACTTTCTGATCTTTATCCGGCAATTCAAATCGTTCTGCATCTTCCGGTGTCTGCACCACCGTCACCTGTTCTCCTGCCCAGCCGCGGATTCCCTGCACCTCCGGATGCTCACCGTTTCCGACAATCACAATGTATGACCCCTCTGCGCTTTTTTCTGCAACGATCTTATGAATCTTCTTCACGAAAGGACACGTTGCATCCACACAGGTGATTCCACGTTCTTCCAGGATATCGTAGATATATTTCGCCACACCATGGGACCGTATCACTACCACATCCGCATCTGCCGTTTTCAGTTCTTCTTCATCATTCAGGACTTCTACACCGTGGCTTCTCAGATCCTTGATCACTTCTTCATTATGGATGATCGGTCCGTAGGTAAATATCTTCTCTCCCCGGTATTGTTCTATCTGTTGGTATACGGTATCTACCGCACGCTTCACTCCGAAGCAGAATCCTGCTGTCTTTGCAAGTTCGACATTCATATCATGCAATTCCTTTCTCTGCCAACTTTATCTATCTGCACAGATCTACGATCGTTTTCACCACTTCGGCGATCGTCATGTCCGAGCTGTCTACAAGAACCGCATCCTCCGCCTGCTTCAGCGGTGCGATCTCACGCGTCATATCTCTGCGGTCACGCTCTTCAATGTCATGTGCGATCTCTTCCAGATTACAGTCTTCCCCTTTTTCCTGCAGTTCCTGGTAACGTCTCTTAGCCCGCGTCTCAACGCTTGCCGTCAGATATACTTTCACATCCGCATGCGGAAGAACACAGGTTCCGATGTCTCTTCCGTCCATGATCACATTCTGTGTCTTTGCAAGATTCTGCTGCAATTCCAGCAGTTTCTTACGCACTTCCGGAATTGCGGAGGTTACAGATGCCATATTTCCCACCTCTTCGTTTCTTAGACGTGATGAAATATCCTTTCCGTTCAGGTATACATGCTGTACGGCATCTTCATATGCGATCGTCACTTCCGCATCCTTGCATGCTTCGATCACTTTCTCTGTCTCTTGCGGCTGGATCCCTTTATCCAGAAAATGAATCGCAAGACCCCTGTACATGGCTCCTGTATCTACGTAAATGTATCCTTTTTCCTTTGCTACAAGCTTCGCAATCGTGCTTTTTCCGGCACCTGCCGGTCCGTCTATCGCCACATTATATCCCATGGTATCTCTCCTCTGTTTTTATTTTCTATTTTATTCATCTGCGCTTTCTATTCCGGTTCCCGCCGCATACGCTGTAGACCAGGCGATCTGAAGGTTAAATCCACCCGTCACTGCATCCAGATCCAGAACCTCTCCGGCAAAATGTAATCCTTTCACAAGTCTTGATTCCATCGTTCCCGGATCGACTTCTTTGATCTTGATTCCACCTTTTGTGATGATCGCTTCATTGTAATCTCTCAGACCTGTAAGCGTACACTCAAGATTCTTGATCAGTCTGACGAATCCCAGACGTTCTTCTTTTGTGATCACATTGACTTTCTTTTCCGGATCGATCCCGCTCAATTCGATCATAACCGGAATCAGTTTTGACGGGAACAGCTTGTGTACCGCATTCTTAAACTGACGGTTCTGATTCTCCTCAAATTCACGGAGCACCCTGTGATCCAGCTGCTCCTCTGAAAGCGCTGGTTTCAGATCGATCTTAAGCGTCAGTTCTTTTGCTTTCAGTTTCTTTCCGACATAACTGCTCGCACTTAAGATCAACGGTCCGCTCACACCATAATGCGTAAATAACATTTCTCCGAAATCGTCGTACAGCTTTTTCTTTCCGTCACAGATCGTCACATTAACATTCCGAAGAGAAAGCCCCTGCAGTTCGGGCACCCAGTCCTCTTTGCATTCCATCGGTACCAGCGCCGGCATACATTCCGTCACGGTATGACCGAGGCTTTCTGCAAAGCGGAAGCCATCACCGGTGGATCCGGTTGACTGATAAGACAATCCGCCCGTTGCCACGATACATGCATCTGCACAAACCTGCGTCTGGTCTCCCAGTATTACTTTTTCAAAATGTCCGTCTTTTTCCACTATTTTTTTTACTGCCGTGCGCAGATGCACTTCCACGCCCAGACGGTCCATCTCCCGTTCCAGACCACGGATGACATCCGAAGAACGATCCGACACCGGAAATACACGGTCTCCACGTTCAATCTTCACCGGCACATTGATCCGCTCAAAGAAATCGATCACCTGCTGATTCGTGTATCCGTAAAAACTGCTGTATAAGAACTTTGCATTTGTTCTGACTGCCTCAAATAATCCTTCCATATCGCAGGCATTGGTTATATTGCATCTTCCTTTTCCTGTGATATACAATTTTTTTCCAAGCTTTTCATTCTTCTCATATACTACAACCTGATGTCCGCATTCGGCTGCTGCGATAGAAGCGAACATTCCTGCCGCTCCTCCTCCAACGATAACTACTTTACTCATCTTCCATTATCCTTCTCTGGTTTTCCTTTTTCATTTCCGGAAAGTTCAACTCGATCCCCCACCATATTCAGTTCATCCTTACTGTACACCTGATATTCATCCCAGATCTGTTCCAGTGTCTCAAGCGTTGTAATAACCTCTTTCTGCTTCTTCATACAGAGCGCTACGACCAGTGCATTGATCACACTCAAAGGTGCCACCAGTGAATCTACAATGGATGCCATATCGCTTCTTGCGATCAGGTTGCAGGAAGAATACAACGTCATCGGAGAATGTACACTGTCTGTCAGTGTGATCACCGTAGCTTTCCGATTGCTTGCAAATTCCAGTGCTTTCAAAGTACGCATGGAATATCTCGGAAAACTGATCCCTATCACCACATCATCTTCACTGACACGGATCAGTTGTTCAAAAATCTCGCTGGAACTGTTCGTATTGACAGCCGTTACATTCTCGCAGATCAGATTCAGATAAAAGCTTAAGAAGCTTGCAAGCGGCGAGCAGCTTCTGATTCCGATCACATAGATCCGTTTTGCTTTTAAGATCGTATCTACCGCCATTTCAAATGCCTCATGGTCAATTGCTTCCATCGTAAGCTTGATCTTCTCAATATCCGAATGCAGAACCGAAGCAAGGATCTCCCCCTGGCTGATCCGCCCATACGTCACTTCCATACGCTGGATGGAATTCAGCTTCATCCGCACCAGTTCTCCCAGAGCCTTCTGGAACTCCGGATACCCGTCATATCCAAGGGCAGTTGCAAATCTCACAACTGTCGATTCACTGACGCCAACCTCTTCCCCCATCTTCGCAGCCGTCAAAAAAGCCGCTTTATCATAATCCTCACGGATAAAATCCGCCAGTTTTTTCTGTCCTTTGCTGAATTTCTGATATCTTTCATCGATCATCTTCAGCAGTTCATTTTTTACGCTCATGCGATGTACCTCTTTTTCAAACAATGGTTTTATTATATAGCTTTGTGGGGGAATAGTCAATCGGATGTCGGGTGTGTGGGGACGGGAGATGTGGAGGTTTGGGTGGATGGGCGCTTATGGACGGGAAGAAGATGTAACAAAGAAAGCTTGGGTAAAACCAGGCACCGAATACATTCGGCGAGAAATCTGATGATTTCTCACCTCAGGTATTCTTTCGAGCTGTGCCTGTAGCACAGCTCGAATCCTGATTTTACCCAAACTTTCTTTTAACATCTTCTACTCCCGCCAACGGATGCCCATCCACCCAAACCTCTACATCTTCCTCAGCCATACACTCCGGCAACCGAAAGCGGCTTTACTGTTACCACCAAGCTATTGGGGCTCCGCCGGAAAACGTCTTTCATCTCGCTTTTTCCACTACTTCCTGAGAAGCCACACTCCCCGCTATCCTCGTATATTTTCGCGAACAGTCAAGTGTAGAAGTGCCTGGTCCAATGCATTCGCAGGGTGTTTTGCAAGGCGTTGGTAGAAAATAAGACCGTAAAATAAGATTTGGGATGTGCTACAAGCACATCCCAAAAGAATACCTGAGGCGGAAAATCATCAGGATTTTCCGTCCGAATGTATTCGGTTCTTATCTTATCGTCTTTTTTTCGCTTACGCCTTGCAAGCACCCGAAGTCGCATTGGACCAGGAACTTCTACACTTGACGTCCCCGAAAACCTATACAGGATAACTACCGTTTTCCGTATCCGCTACTGTCGCATCCACCTTTGTCTGCTGTGCTTCTCTATACTTGAAGAAGTCTACAGCAACCTGTGGGAACAGTGCGTAAGACAGTACATCTTCATCCTGCTGGATCCACTGTTCGCATTCTTTGCGGAGTGTGTCTAATTCATCCGGAATCAGATCTGCCGGACGGCATGTGATGATCTCAGGATTATCGCCAAGTACTTTCTTGATCACGTCCGGATTCATAGGTTTTACTGTCTGTCCGTATTTTCCGCTTAAGAGGTCTTTTGTCTCTTTTGTTGCTACTTTGTAACGTTCTCCCATCAATACATTGAATACAGCCTGTGTACCAACGATCTGTGAGGAAGGTGTTACAAGCGGTGGTTCTCCAAGGTCTTTACGTACTCTTGGCACTTCCTCAAGTACATCGTAGAACTTGTCTTCAGCACCCTGCTCTTTTAACTGTGATGTCAGGTTAGAAAGCATTCCGCCTGGCACCTGATACAGAAGAGTCTTGATGTTAACACCAAGGTTCTTTGGATTAAGGAGTCCGCTGTCAAGAGCCTCGTCACGGATTGGACGGAAGTAGTCAGCGATCTCTGCCAGAAGTTTCTGGTCTAATCCCGTGTCATAAGGTGTTCCCTTGAATGTCTCAACCATAACTTCAGTTGCAGGCTGGGATGTTCCAAGTGCGAATGGTGACATTGCTGTGTCGATGACATCTACACCAGCTTCTACTGCTTTCATGTAAGTCATAGAAGCAACACCTGATGTGTAGTGTGTATGCAGCTGGATCGGAAGATCTACAGCTTCTTTCATTGCTCCGATCAGCTCTGTTGCCTTATACGGTGTCAGAAGACCAGCCATATCTTTGATACAGATAGAGTTTACACCCATCTCTTCAATCTTCTTGGCAATGTCTACCCAGTAATCTAATGTATAAGCATCACCTAAAGTATAAGATAATGCGATCTGAGCTTCTACTTTTTCTTTGTTTGCAGCCTTAACTGCTGTCTTCAGGTTACGAAGATCATTTAAGCAGTCAAAGATACGGATGATGTCGATTCCGTTGGCAGCAGATTTCTGTACGAAATATTCTACCACATCATCTGCGTATGGACGATATCCTAAGATGTTCTGTCCACGGAACAACATCTGAAGTTTTGTATTCTTGAATCCATCACGGAATTTACGAAGTCTTTCCCATGGATCTTCTTTTAAGAAACGAAGAGATGCATCGAATGTAGCTCCACCCCAGCACTCTACGGAATGATACCCAACCTTGTCCATCTTATCAACGATCGGGAGCATCTGCTCTGTTGTCATACGGGTTGCGATCAGAGACTGATGCGCATCACGCAGGATCGTTTCTGTAATCTCTACAGGTTTTTTTACTATATCTGCCATTTTCTTTCCTCCTAATTATATATCGCTTAAATTCCTACGCCAAAGATTGCCATGAATGTTCCGGCAGCTACGGCTGTACCGATAACACCCGCAACATTTGGTCCCATAGCATGCATCAGAAGGAAGTTTGTCGGGTCTGCCTCAGCTCCGACCTTCTGTGATACTCTGGCTGCCATTGGAACTGCAGATACACCGGCAGAACCAATCAGCGGATTAACCTTACCATGTGTTGCAACACACATCAGTTTACCGAACAGTACACCTGCGGCTGTACCGAATGCGAATGCAATCAGACCGAGAATTACGATCTTGATCGTATCCATATTAAGGAATGCCTCGGCACTCGTTGTTGCTCCTACGGATGTTCCCAGCAGGATAACTACGATGTACATCATTGCATTGGAAGCTGTCTCTGTTAACTGTCTTACAACTCCGGACTCACGGAACAGGTTACCAAGCATTAACATACCAACCAGTGGTGCTGTTGTAGGAAGAATTACACACACAACGATCGTAACGATGACCGGGAATAAGATCTTCTCAAGCTTGGAAACAGGTCTTAACTGTTCCATCTTAATCTTACGTTCTTTTTCTGTTGTCAGAAGCTTCATGATCGGTGGCTGGATGATCGGCACCAGTGACATATAAGAATATGCCGCTACCGCGATTGGTCCAAGTAAAGCTGTCTGCTGTAACTTACCTGCAAGGAAGATAGAGGTAGGTCCATCAGCTCCACCAATGATTGAGATCGCTGCTGCCGCTTTGTCAGAGAATCCCATAGCCATCGCTCCAAGGTATGCTGCAAAGATACCGAACTGAGCAGAGGCACCAAGAAGGAAACTCTTAGGGTTAGCGATCAGTGGTCCGAAGTCTGTCATCGCTCCTACACCCATGAAGATCAGGGAAGGGAGGATTGACCACTCATCCAGTTTATAGAAGTAGTAAAGCAGTCCGCCTGTTCCATTTGCCGCATCTTCTGCATGAAGCATGATGTCCGGATAAATGTTAACCAGTAACATACCGAATGCGATTGGAACAAGAAGCAGAGGCTCGAATCCGTGTCTGATTGCAAGATAAAGGAAAACACATGCAACCGCGATCATGACTACATTGCCCCATGTAAGACTGAAAAACGCCGTCTGATGCACGAGGTTTCCTAATGTTGTCGTTATATATTCCATTTTTTAACCTCCAGTCGTGTTAGATAAACACCATATAAATGATGTTAGTTCAATGTAGCAAGAACAGCGCCTGAATCAATTGCATCGCCTACTGCTACATCAATGCTTGCAACGGTTCCGTCTTCCGGTGCTACAACTGGAATCTCCATCTTCATAGCCTCGATGATGACAACTGCATCACCTTTCTTTACAGCCTGACCTACATTTGCTTCGATCTTGAATACTTTTCCGGCTGCTCCGGCTTTTACTTCGATGGATCCTGCTCCACCTGCAGGTGCTGCCTTTGGTGCTGCTGGTGCTGCCGCAGGCGCTGCCTTCGGTGCTGCTGCAGGTCTTGCTACTGGTGCTGCACCTGCTCCGTTTTCTTCTACTGTTACATCATATACATTGCCATTCACTGTGATTGTATAATTTTTCATTGAATTCATCCTCCTAATTAATTATGCGTGCCACTTATTTGATGGACGACGCTTGATGCTTCTTACTACGAAGCCGTCTGTGCTTCCACCGGCTTCTGCTTCATAAGCAGCGATCGCTGCGGAAATAACTGCTGCCAGTTCATCATCATTCGATGCTTCTTCTACTACAGGTGCTGCAACTGCTGCCGGAGCCGGAGCTGCTTCCTGTGTGCTTTCTGCTTTTCCTTTGTTCTTGAATTTTGCTTCAAGAGCAGGGATATATTTGAACAGGGAGATCAGAATTGAGATAAAGATCAGGATTACGAATACGGTACCCATTCCAAGGATTGTATTCAGTCCTGCTTTTTCCATGATCTCACCGATGCTGTAATGTGCATCGATCGTTGTACTGTCCAGATAAAGGTCCTCATCAAAAACAAATGTAATATCTGCATCACGGTCTTTGAATTTTGCACTGGTCGTTACTTTCAGTTCATCAGAGGATGGTTCGAATTTGTAATCACCGTGGCTTACATATTCCCCACACTCTTTTGTTCCCTGCTGCCATGCATCCAGAGCTGCAAGGAAACTATCTTTTGTAAATGGAACACCTGCCTGATTCAGCTGAGACTCGATCTGGAAATCTGTCATCTTGTTCCACTGTTCGATAGTATCTGCATCTGCACTGTTGCAATACTCGATCAGAAAATCTGTTGCCTGTGTGATCGTTGATTTATCATACTGAAGATTTTCTTTCTTACTTCCGCAAGCGGTAAAGCAGAGCATTGCGACAAGCACACAAAGTAATACGCTTATTTTTTTCTTCACTTTGCCTCACCTCTCTAAACCGTACCGTGTTTCTTTGCCGGACGATCCTCTCTTTTTGTGAATAACATCTCAAATGCGCCGATCACATATTTTCTTGTATCTGCTGCTTCGATGATCGTATCCACATATCCTCTTTTCGCTGCTGATAATGGGCTTGACTGCAGATTCTTGTATTCTGCTGCTTTCTCTCTGATGGTTGCTGCATCAGCGTCCGCATACATGATCTTAGCTGCCTGGTTTGCATCCATCATTCCGATCTCTGCATCCGGCCATGCATATACCATATCTGCTCCGACTGCTTTGCTGTTCATTGTCACATAAGCGCTTCCGAATGCTTTACCGATCACAACATTCACCTTCGGTACTGTTGCATCTGCAAATGCATAAGTAAGTTTTGCTGCTGATTTTGCGATACGTTTCTCATCGTATTTGCTTGCTGTAAATCCGCTTACATTCGTAAGTGTCAGTACAGGGATGTTGAATGCGTCACAGAACTGTACGAATTCTGCAGCCTTTTCAGCTCCGTCAGCAGAAAGTGAGCCGTCAAATTCAGCCTCCACTTCAGCTTCTTCATTATATACTTTCGAACGGTTAGCAACTGCACCAACAGTCATACCATTCAGTTTGATGAATCCAGTCACCATATCTTTTGCATATGCTTTCTTCACTTCGCAGAAGATGTTGTCATCAGAAATCATTGTAAGAGCGATCGCTGTGTCTTCTTTTGCATTCGCAAGGTCTGCACATACACGGTTCAGATCATCGTTACATTCTTCATAAGAAGAATCCTCTTCATTGTTACACGGTAACATACATACAAGAGAACGGATGTCTGCAAGGATATCTTCTTCTGACCCTGTTCCGTCCACAAGACCTGTTGTCTCGCTCTGGAATGCCGCAGAAGATGTATCACATTTGGAAATGTCATTTCCAGGAATTGCATTCGGAGTATTGGTAAATAATTTACCATTCTCTGCTTCCATAAATGTAAAATCTGTCAGAGCCGGTACGATAGAAAGTCCACCGCCGCATGTTCCGAAGATTGCTGTGATCTGAGGGATCACTCCGGAAGCCATTGACTGCTTCTGATAAAGCTTTCCAAATGCTTCTAATGCATCTGTTGCTTCCTGAAGTCTGAATCCTGCACAGTCAACCAGTCCGATGACCGGTGCTCCCATCTTCATTGCCATATCATAGATATTAGAAATCTTCTTTGCATGCATCTCGCCGATTGCGCCATTTAAAACAGTGGCGTCCTGGCTGTATACGTATACCAGATTTCCATCGATCACTCCATATCCGGTGATCACACCGTCTGCCGGAGTTTCTTTTTCCTGCATGTTAAAATCAGTCGTTCTTGCTGTTACTGCTCCACCGATCTCAACAAAACTGCCTGCATCAAGTAAACTGTTGATTCTCTTACCTGCTGCATTGTCTGCTGCCATGTTGCCCATAGTCTAGCCCTCCATTTTCATTATTTCAAATTGGGTTTTTCTGTTTTTCCATGTTGAAAAGTAAAACCAAATTTTTTCCAATCATATTATACTGTTTTTGGCACTTTAACGCAATACCTTACATTGTTTTTTGTTAAATACTTGACAACCCATATAAATCCTGTATAAATATAAAAAAGCCATGTGTCCCCGCACTTCTTCCGTACGCACATAGCCTTTTCATCTGCAACATTCTGTTCTAAAACTTCTTCACTTTTTTTCTCTTCATATTCCTGCATCTTTCTAGAAGAAATTCTGCCAGTTCGTCCGTATTGTTTCCTTCCAGTGCAGTCTTTGGAAATCCGATCATCGCTCTCGCCGATCCGACCGTCTCGGGATCTGCCTTCACAACTACACCGAATGCCTCTTTCGTCTCCAGGATCTTGGTGACATCTTTGTACGAGAATGATCTTGTCTTTTTCGCAGTTACACTGTCAAAGTGATCATCAAAAAAGTGGATTTCGGAACTCACCGGTCCACCGTTCAATCTGCATCGTCTGTCAAACTGCTCTTCTGCATCCCCGACCGCCGTTGTCGATAACACCTTTCTCCAGATTGTTCTGTTCAGTATCACTGCCGCAACAAATGCCAGTGCCCAGACTACAATATACTTAATGACAAAAAAAGTCATTCCTCCCGGCGTACCGCCTCCCGGGTTTCCATATTTGCACATAAAATAGAACACAAGCGGTCCCATCACCGTCACTATAAACTTAATCGTAATATCACTGCTGTCTACGCGGAAAAGTTCACAGATCTGTTTCAGCGTGTTCTTTGACTCCTTATAAGCCACACGGTAATAATTTGCCATATCATTTTCCCCTTTACAAAATCTGTGTCTTATTATATCCTTATATAGTTGATTATTCAAGAATATCCTTTATATTATTTGTAAATAATCTATAAACTCTTCTATGTGTTCTATCTATGTAGTTTCTCTATAAGCGATCCTGTTTATTTTTGATTTCTATTATCATTTAGTGATTTTGCTTACATTTTCCGGCTATATATGGTCGTTTTATTACATTTCAACATACATATTCCTAACAAAGCATAAAAAACCTTAACTTTTTCTTAAACAATTAGTTGTACTTTGGTCTAGTTTGTGATAAGATTAACTGCGTTGAGAGTTTTAAACATGAGAGGTTTTTCCTCGTATTGTTAAAACCAAAGAAAAATTTCATATTGGAGGGTGAATCTCATGGAGAACACTAAGAAAAAATTACCATTTGGTTTCTATGTGTGCTGTTTGACTTTCTCTTTTGAAAGACTTGCATACTATGCAGCTAAATGGGGGCTTTCGATTTTCATCGTAGCCACTGCAGCACACGGTGGTCTTGGACTTGACAAATCCGTAGGTGCTGCAATGAGTTCTAACCTGGTAGCTTTCACATATATCACACCTATTATTGGTGGATATATCGCTGACCGTTGGATTAGTCCTCGTATCCTGGTACCTGTTGGTGAGATCCTCATGGGTCTTGGTTATCTGTGTGCATGGAAAGCAACAGACGCTAATGGTATCGCAATGATGTGGGCAATGATCATTCTCGTATCTATCGGTACTGGTTTCTTCAAAGGAAACGTATCTGGTATCAACGGACGTCTCTTCCCATTAACTGATCAGGACGAACTGGACACTGTATTCAACTTACAGTACATGTTCGTTAACATCGGTTCTTTCTGCGGAACTACTTTCCTTTCACTGGTTGGTACAAACGCCGGATACCGTACAATGTTCCTGATTTGCGGAATCTTCATGTTCATCGACTGTGTATGGTGGTTCATCGGAATGAAATCATTCGGCGAAGCCGGAAAGAAACCATTCCTTGTTGATAACCGTACAGAGAACGTAGAGAAAGCTGACAAAGAGAAAGATAACGCACCTCTTACTAAGCTTGAGAGAAACCGTGTTATCGCTATCCTGATCGTAACCGTATTCTCTGGTATCTTCTGGCTGATCTGGTACATGGCTTACATGCCTGTTTACTATGAATTCGGTCCGGTATCCCAGGGAGGATCTGGATGGGCTAACTGGAACATCGGTTCCTTCGAGATGCCTACAGCCTGGTTCGATTCAATGAACGCACTCCTTTGTATCATTCTTTGCCCTATCTTTGCAGGAATCTGGGCTAAGATGAGACAGCGTCCACAGGGTGACTGGGGTATGTTCACAAAGACTGCTCTCGGAATTATCATCCTTGGTCTTTGTACAGGATCCATGGTTCTTGCTGCTGCACTTTCAGGACAGGGCACAAAAGATCCAGTTGGTATCTGGGTAATCATCCTGGCATCTGTATGTATGTCACTCGGAGAAGTTATCTTCTCACCACTTGGAAACGCTTTCATCAGCAAATATGCTCCAAAGAAACTTCTTGGAACAATGCTTGGTGTATGGCCACTGATCATCTTCTTCTCTGGTAAAGCTTACGGACCACTTTATAACTGGCTCGGAAACTTTGACTTCATTAAAGCATATGGTGTTATTACAATCATCATCGTTGCCTGCGGAGTTATCATGTTAGCATTTACTAAGAAGTTCGACAAGATGGTTGAAGGTAAATAATTCGTGAATTAAATACCGTACATAAAAATAAGACTTGCTTATGCAAGTCTTATTTTTTACGATACTTTTTATTCCCTGTACTGTAACTTCTTTTAATCTGATTATTATTTTTCTTCGTCTTCTTCGTGCTTTCTTTCTTATTTGCCTTCGCACTGAATGAATCTCCGGATCCACGTGGTGTAATATTCTTCTTTGTTCCGATCTCTTTCTGGTCTTCGAATGCAGGCTTCAGAAGTAATTCCGCACCAATTACAAAGCAGGCAACTTCTACTGCCAGCTGGATCATCTCCCCGTTCTCTCCGAGTCCTTCAAAGAAAGGATCCAGAACTCTTGCCCCGGAAAGGATCACCAGTGTCAGTCCGGCATAAGTAAACAACGAATAGAACATCATCGTCTTCCCCCTGCCTTCATTCTGCTGCATGAAGTAGTATCCTGCGATAAAAATCACACCGCCAAGGATCATCAATATGTACTTTAACATTTTTATCTCTTCCTCCCAATCATGTTTTCTGTAAAGTCTATTACATATTATACATGAAATCTATCCCGATTCCTATCTTTTCTATCATATATTTTCAATTTTCTTATATTGTTAAATTTTACAGCTTTTATACATCCTTATTCCTCCATTCAAATGCACACCATACCTTATACCACAGAAAAAGGGATGCACCACCGGCACATCCCCGTCACTTTTCATTACATATTCTATTTCTGATTTCTAAACTGCATCGGAGTCATATCATAAGCTTTCTTGAACAGTCTGTTAAAATGTTCCACATTCTGATATCCTACCGACATTGCAATATTCTCAACCGTCATATTGCTGCTCTTGAGCAGTGCTTTCGCTTTCTTCATGCGGATCTTCTTCACCAGATCCCCAAATGTCATTCCGGATTTTTCCTTAATGTATTTTGACAGATAAGGTTTGGACAGGAAGAAGTTTTCTGCCAGGTCATCTAATGTAATGTCAATATAATTCGCCTGTACATAATTCATGATCTCGATCATTCTTGCATCCGTACATGCATCCGCACTCCCGAGTTCCTCGATCTTATTTACCGCAACGATCAAGGCTTCAATGGAAGCTCTGATAATATCCGGATCGATTCCTACACCCCAGAATGTCTTTCCGTTGCAGATAATTCCCACATAAGCCACAGCCTTAGAAGAAGATCCCTTTGTAAGCGAATGCTCCTCATAGAAGGATAATTCATAGCTGATGTTAAAATACTGCTTGATCGCATTACTTACTGCATCCAGACGTCCGTTTCCATTCGAAGTGATCACTTTGCTCTCTCCTGCATGATTGATCGTCACTTCCGCAGTGATTCCATCTACCTGTTTAAAATGGCACTCGTCGATATGGAAGATGGATTTTGTATTAATATAATGATCTGAGAAGATCTGGTATACCCAGTCCGGTGTCAGCTCCTTGTGTGCTTTATCCGATACATCTTTTACCATATATCCTACTTCTTCACGCATTGCCTTTGGAAGATTGATTCCGTGGCTGTGCATTAAGATGTAATTTACGCCGCCCTTACCGGACTGGCTGTTGATACGGATAACGTCTGAATCGTATTCTCTTCCTACATCCTTCGGATCGATCGGCAGATATGGAACCGTCCATTTGTCACATTTCTTCTCATCTCTCCATGCCATACCTTTTGCAATCGCATCCTGATGAGATCCCGAAAATGCCGTAAACACCAGATCTCCGGAATATGGCTGACGGTCGTATACCTGCATTCTTGTCAGGCGTTCATAAGTCTCACGGATCTTTTTCATATTCGAGAAATCAAGTCCCGGATCTACACCCTGGGAATACATATTCATGCCAAGTGTAATAATGTCAACGTTACCGGTACGTTCTCCGTTTCCGAACAGTGTGCCTTCGATACGGTCGGCACCTGCAAGGATACCAAGCTCCGCTGTCGCCACACCGCATCCTCTGTCGTTGTGCGGATGCAGGGAAAGTACTACATTCTCTCTGTGTTTCAGATGCTTATGTACATACTCTAACTGGCAAGCAAATGTATGCGGCATTGCGTTTTCTACAGTTGTAGGAATATTGATGATCGCTTTATTATCAGCTGTCGGCTGCCATACATCCAGCACCGCATTGCACACTTCTACAGCATAGTCCACTTCTGTTCCGTGGAAACTCTCCGGGCTGTATTCGAATGTAAAGTTACCGTCTGTCTCACTTGCAAGCTTCAGAAGTAATTTTGCCCCGTCGATCGCCAGCTGTTTTACCTGTTCTTTATCTTTTCTGAACACCTGCTCTCTCTGTGCAACAGAGGTAGAATTGTATAAATGAATCACTGCATGAGGTGCTCCCTTTACAGCTTCAAATGTTCTCTTGATGATATGCTCTCTTGCCTGTGTCAGTACCTGGACCGTTACATCATTCGGAATCATGTCTTTTTCGATCAGGGTTCTCATAAACTGATATTCTGTCTCGGAAGCAGCCGGGAATCCAACCTCGATCTCCTTAAATCCAATATCTACCAACATCTGGAAAAACTCCAGCTTTTCATCCAGACTCATCGGCTCGATCAACGCCTGGTTACCATCTCTTAAGTCTACGCTGCACCACTTCGGAGGCTGTTCTACCGCATCTTTTTTCGCCCAGTCATATGTAACCTCCGGCGGCATAAAATAACTTTTCTCATATTTCTGATAATTCTTCATAATTCAAGTTCCACTCCTTTTGCCTCATATTTCAAATCAAATCATCGTTGCCAAATTAGCAATAATATTCATCAACTTTGTTGTTCATTTTTAATACTTTTATATCCTAACATATCCCCACACAAAAAGGAAGTGATAATTTTAATCACTTCCCTTGATGTTTTTTAATATATTTGATTTTTCAGATTATTTCCACTAATTCTGTTCCAACGAACGTTTCTTGGTGATCGTAACCTTTTCATCATAGCAGGCAAAGATCTCATCCACTCTGTCCTTCTTAAGCTTTGGTGTAAGCACACTCACTACCGGTACTACGATCAGTCCTGCTACCATTGCAACTGCTCCTGCATTGATCGGTGATGCAATAAAGTGGAAGAACAGATTCAGAACCGTAATCCCGACACCTGCCGCAAAGCTGGCCCATACAGCAGCTCTTGTCACGCCTTTCCAGTAGAGACCATACATGAATGGTGCCAGGAACGCTCCGGCAAGTGCTCCCCAGGAAATTCCCATCAGCTGTGCGATGAATGTAGGCGGATCCATTGCGATCACTACCGATAATACAATAAAGAACACAACCATCACCTGCATCGTACGTACCTGTTTCTTCTCGCTCATATCTTTCACTACATTATCTTTTAAGAAATCCAGTGTCAGCGTCGAGCTGGATGTCAGTACCAGCGAAGCCAGTGTTGACATGGAAGCCGATAATACCAATACTACTACAATACCGATCAGGATATCCGGAAGTGTTGACAACATATGCGGGATGATTCCGTCAAAGATCATATTGCCCGCCTCATCGTGCAGTTCCGGTGCATCAAACAGTCTTCCGAATCCTCCGAGGAAGTAGCATCCTCCGGAGATCACGATCGCAAATAATGTAGAGATCACCGTTCCCGTATTGATGGATTTCTCATCTTTGATCGCATAGAACTTTCCAACCATCTGCGGAAGTCCCCATGTTCCAAGAGAAGTCAGGATAACCACTCCAAGAAGATTCAACGGATCCGGCCCGAAGAATGAAGTAAATGCTCCCGGCTGTCCCATTGTCACCGGCACATCACTTGGGATCTCTGCCATGGTCTTAATTGCCTGAATAAATCCGCCCTGACCATTTAATACTGCCAGGATGACTGCAACAATGCCGCCCAGCATAATGATTCCCTGAATAAAATCATTGATCGCCGCAGCCATGTATCCACCGAGGATAACATAGATTCCTGTAAATACTGCCATTCCGATTACACAATATTTATAAGGAATGTTAAATGCCATTCCAAACAATCTTGACAACCCATTGTATACAGAAGCTGTATACGGCACCAGGAATATGAATACGATCGCTGAAGCCGTAATCTTCAGCGCCTTACTTCCATATCTCTCACCAAAGAAATCCGGCATCGTCTTGGAATTCAGATGCTGTGTCATTACCTTGGTACGTCTTCCAAGTACCACCCATGCCAGCAGACTTCCGATCATCGCATTTCCGATTCCGATCCATGTCGACGCAAGACCGTATTTCCATCCGAACTGACCTGCATATCCTACAAATACAACCGCAGAGAAGTATGACGTACCATACGCAAATGCCGTAAGCCACGGGCCTACCGATCTCCCCCCTAACACATAACCGTCTACACTTGTCGCATGCTTTCTTGCATAGATGCCAACCGATACCATAATTGCAAAAAATATCACCAGCATCAACAATTTCATCGCCATAACCTTTCTCCTCTACTTTCCTCATTTCTTTTTTACTTGTTGCTTTGCTAATTTACTTTAAAGCGTTGCGCTTTAAAGTATTAAAGTTCATAGTGTTAGAATAGCACAGATGATACCGTATGTCAATCTTATTTTGCAGAAATATAAAAGAAATATATAAAAGCCAAAAAACAGCTGCGATTCCTTTTTTACGGAATGCGCAGCTGCTCTTTAGCTTCTATTTCATCTTCTCCACTCTGTCCTGAATGGTCTTGTTAAAGTTCTCTACCTTTCTTTCATATGTAGAATTCATAAATTCAGACTTCAGCATAAAATCTGCCGTTGCAAGATTGTTAGCTGTAGGGATATCGTAAAGAACGGCAATACGGGACAATGCTCTTACATCCGGATCGTGCGGCTGTGCCTCTAACGGATCCCACAGGAAGATCATAAAGTCGATCTGTCCTTCTACGATCTTCGCTCCGACCTGCTGATCTCCTCCAAGCGGGCCGCTGTTATATCCCTTTACCGGAAGCCCGGTCTTCTCTGCGATCAGACGTGCGGTTGTACCTGTACCACATAAGAAATGACCTTTTAAGATTTCCTTATTCTTGTCACACCATTCGATCAGTTCTTTTTTCTTACCATCATGGGCAACGAGTGCGATATGCTTTGCTTTTCCAATTTCAAATGTTACAAAATTATCGTTTAACATCTGTTGAATTCTCCTTCCGTTTTAACTCTCTTCGTTATCTTTATATATCAAACTTATATTTATAATAAAATGTATTTTATTATCTGTCAACTTTAAACCGAAAATTAAATTGTATTTTAGTTACAACAATTTGCCCATCACTTTCAGAACGTCTCAACGATTTCCTGCATCTGATCAAACTGTTCTTCCATCTCTTTTACAAGCCTGAACTGTGTTCTTGCCCGAACAAGATTGTGTTCCGGATAAGTTGTTTTGAAATATACATCGCCCTGGAGGAAGTCAGCAAGAAAACGCATGCCGCATTCCAGTGTCATAAGTCTCGCTCCCCACGGAAGACTGGCGTTCTCCGCCGGTGTCAGTACATCCTTCGCCATCTCCAGATACCCTTTCACGTAGATGCGGTAAAGCTCTATATCAAAGTGCACCTTGTTCAGATCCTTCTCATCTTCTTCCGCTGTCGATGCCCCGAACCGGATGGAATCACCAAAGTCATTTGCCGCAAGTCCCGGCATGATCGTGTCCAGATCAATGATGCACAGTCCCTCTCCTGTATTCTTATCAAACAAAATATTATTCAGCTTGGTATCGTTGTGCGTCACACGGAGCGGAAGTATTCCTTCCTCAAGCTGCTTCATAAGGACACCGCAGTCATCCTCGCGTGCCAGTACAAACTCTATTTCTTCACGGCAAAGTCTTGCCCTGTTCTTCACATCTTTCCGCAGTGCGTCTTTGAAATCATGGAAACGCTTCACCGTATCGTGGAACTTCGGAATCGTCTCATAGAGACTCTCGGCCGGATAATCCCCCAGCTGCTTCAGAAAATGGCCAAAGCTGAGTGCCGACTGATAGAACTGTTCCGGTCTCTCCACCATCTGATAGCACACAGAATCCGGTACATAATGCAGGCAGCGCCATGGCTGTCCGTCCGCATCTTCAAAATAGCTCTCTCCTGATTTTGTCTTAATATAAGACAATGCCTCTCTGTCCAGATCTCCGCCTGCCTCACGGATCATACTGCGCAGATACTCCGTAACGCCGAATATATTCGCCATTACCTGATCCGGGTTCTTGAATACATTAATATTGATGCGCTGCAAAACATAGAGCGGCGTATCCTTTCCATCTGCGCCCGGCATATAGACTGCATAAGTCTCATTGATGTGGCCTTCTCCGAACGGCTTCACATAACTGCACTGCTGCCCGAAACCAAATGCGTACACGGCATCTTCCAGACTCCGGCTGTCCACGCCCTCGATCTTCCTTCTGGTTGAGAAGATCACTTCTCCTGCCTCCACTTTACATCCGCTCTCGATCGTACAGTCTGACTTTACAACACTCCCCAGTCCGACATGCGCTCCGGCACATACCACTGAATTGTGATCTACGATCGCCCCGCTGTTCACCAGCACCGCACGTCCGATCCGGGTATTGGTATTTACCACCGCTCTCTGCATCACAAAACAGCCCGGCTCCAGCACCGCACTCGGACTTACAACTGCAGACGGATGCACGATTGCCGGTACCTCATACCCCTCTTCCAGCAATTTGTCCGTCCAGTACAGACGCATCTTGTTATTTCCAAATGCTGCTACTGCCACCGGATACTCCTTATGCCTGATCTCATAATCACAGCACATTCCGATGACCGCTTCATCCTTCACCGCATCATCCAAAAATACAACCTTTTCATACCCCAGTGCCTGCGCAGTCTCCGCTACCATCCGGCCAAATCCGCCCGCACCGAGAATCAGCAAACTTTTCATTACGTATTTCCCCCAATTGTTTTTTTTATTGATCAGTTATACTATATCATATCATAAAAGTGGACCCGGAGATAGTTATTTTCACAAAAAGCTTCGGAGAATCACAGGCAGCAGGATTCTCCGAAGCTTCTTTGTATTTATATTTATATTGGAAAGGGGTTCCCTTTTAGGGACATATTTTAAAGATAGTTCAATCTTTCAAGGGTATTCAATACCATATGGCGTCCGGCATCCGTTCCGTCAATGATACGTCTCGCACGTACAGAATCACCAATGTTGAGGGCTTCCACATCTTCACCTGTAAAAGCTTCCTGAATATCATTCCAAATCGGGGCATTCGCTCTCATTCCGAGACATACGAAACCATAGTCAAACGGAAGTTCTTCTTCTTTTCCATCGTATTTTACAAGGAAGGAATGTGCATTTACTTTCTGCAGGGCTGTATTCGTCATCTGTCTTACATGATGTTTTTCCATGCATTCTTTCATGCTTGATGTAGAAGATGCATCCAGTCCGTTTCCGATAACCGGCATCATTTCGATGATGGTTGTCTCTGCACCGCGTGGGGCAAAGAATTCAACAACATCAAGTCCTACCGCACCACCTCCGACAACAACAACCTTCTTGCCTGTCATGTCTTCCGGATAGTTCTTAACATCTGCGATCATATCTTTGATAGAATACACGCTGGCATCTTTCTTTCCAAGATTGTCATGCAGTCCTTCGATCGGTGGAAGGAGCGGTACCGAACCAGTCGCATTTACAACAATATCCGGGTTGTATTTTTTGATCTCTGCGACCGTTGCATCTACTCCTGTTTTGATTGTCAGATTCGGAAGTTTTGATGCACGGTATTTCAGATAAGTCGGGAAATCCGCAAGTCTCTTCTTCGCAGGAATCTTAGAGATCTCTACCGACAGACCGCCTGCTTCTTTCTCTTTCTCCAGTAACGTAACTTTACATCCAACTTCGGCAGCTGTACATGCAGCTTCCAGTCCGGCAGTTCCGGCACCTACAACTACGACATTACATGGTTTATTTACTTTCTGTTTTTTATAAGCTTCTCCGCCTATCAGATCCGGGTTGACCGTACAGCGAAGCGGTTTGTTACCGCCGATACGGTTGCCGACACATCCGACGTTACAAGAGATACATTTACGGATATCACATACATCCCCGTACTGTGCTTTATTACACCAGTCAGGATCGGCGATCAGTCCACGTCCCATACCGATCAGATCAGCATCACCTCTGGCAAGGATGTCATCGGCGATCTTAGGATCACGGATATTTCCGATCGCGATCGTCGGCTTCCCGAATCTATCACGAACCGCCTTCGCCATGTATGAACGCCATCCATCTTCCAGATAGTTCGCATCGATCTGATACTGGATAGAAGCATTTAATCCGGCTGAAGTATCATAGATATCTACTTCATCGTTCAGGTATTCCAGGCAATCTTCTACCGTATTCCCACCTTCGACAAGCTCGTCTACACTAAGACGCAGAGAGATCGGAACTCTAGGTCCGACAGCCTTACGGACTTCATCAATGACCATACGGCAGAAACGGGCACGGTTCTCAGCAGATCCGCCAAATTCATCTGTACGGTCATTTGTAGTAGGCGATAAGAACTGGCTGATCAGATAAGAGTGTCCGGCATGGATCTCTACAACATCAAATCCGGCATTGACCGCTCTCTTTGCAGCGGTTCCATAATCTTTTGCAATGCTTGTGATCTCCTCTTTCGAAAGTCCACGCGGAATCTCTCCACCGGCTTTTGACGGAAAACGTGACGCAGATACCGGCTGCATACCGATTCTGGAACTCATCGCAGACGCACCTGCATGATTGATCTGAATCCCCATCAGCGCCCCCTGTCTGTGACAGGCTTCCGTTAATGTAAAAAGGCGTGGAATGTAACAGTCTTTGTCAAGACGCAGCTGTGTCGTTCCGTTTGATCCTTCCGGATATTTTACACAGACATTTTCAACCATGATAAGTCCTGTGCCGCCACGTGCACGCAGCTCATAATATTTGATATGTTCGTCGCTCAGTTCCCCATCATGTCCGGCGAAATCACTTCCCATAGGCATCATTACAACACGGTTTTTGAGTGTCATACCTCTGATCGTAAGAGGGCTGAATACGTGTGGAAAATTGTTTTTCATAGTTTACTAACCTCCATAAAAATATGATTATATTTGTTTGCATTTCTTTATAATTTGATTATATGATTTTGTTAAAAATAGAATTACAATAATAAAGTTCTCGCTCATTCCCCTCAGCATCACAAATCATCACAGAAATCTCAGAACATTTTATTCCTATATGACGATTCAAAATATAAAATAAATTTTGCCCAAGTTCATCCTCAATATCGTCATCATCGTTATCACACATCAACGCCAGCGGCAGTTTCGGAATATATTCCGCATTAACCTTATCCCGGTATTCTTCTTTCAGATACAACTTCACCAGTGTACCATGATCTCCGATTGCCTCTGCTTCTGTCCTCTTCGGCTTTGTGTAATAAAAATGTTCGTTGACGCCTTCCATCATAAAGCTCAATGCATTTCCGCTTTCTTCGTAGTGAATCGTTGTGATTCCGATTTTATCTGCAAGCATATAGCCGGATAAAAGTCCGATGCCGAACTGTGATGTTGGTTTTACATCGTATCCCCAATCTGTGTTTTGTTTTGCGAAGTCTTTAGACCTGTAATAAGAATTTCCAATATGAAGCAGGTAGTTCTTGATGATGTATGCATTCATACCGGTTCCGTGATCCAGACAATAGATGTATCATTCTTTTTTCCCGTGAAGGTCTTCTTCTCCGATACCGAATTCGATCGTCAGGTTCTCTGTCTTCCCTTTTTTCTTATTATATGCTTTCATACACTTCGAAGCATCAAGTGCATTCTGATAAATCTCCCGCAGGCACAGAAACGGATCTTTATACAGCTGGATCCCCATTAACAGTTCAAGGATTTTTGACTGGTTCAGAACGAATTTCATATCGTTATCCGGCACAAACTGATCTTTATCATAGCCTATGTCCGTTCTGTCAACTTTCTCTATATTGAAGCAGTATTGACCGTTTTCACTGCTCTGGTTCATTTCCCATCTATTTTTCAGTACATAGTAATTGTCAATCTCATTATTGATCCATCCCATGTAGCCCTGAATAAAATAGTACATCTCCGGATCTTCACAGTATGCCTGATAGCAGATGATAACTTTTCCATTTGTATTCTGTACTTTATACTGCAGTTCCTGGAATTTTGCATTCCAATGCTTATAACTCACCGCATCTGTAATCTGTTTCTCCGCATACAAGGAGCGGGGTGCTCTTTTGGAATCAAAATGAATGACATCTCCCAGTCTTAACATCATTGCAAGGAACTGTATGTTCGCCGTCCCTCCAAGCCAGTCTTTTCTCGCATCCGGCAACTGGAATACGCTTTCCAGATTTTCTCCGTGACATCTGCATATTGCAGCCAGGTCTTCTATGAATTTTTCTGCATAGAATCCGCCGATCGCATCTGCGATTTTCCCTTTCAGGCTTTCGACATTCTCCACTGCCCTGATATGGTGTGTCTGCCGTATAAATTCGCTGCGGATCCATCTGCTTTTATCCATATATTCAGAAACAGAGCCCTTGCATTTGTCCAGGTCTGTTATGTATCCGTTACGGAACTCTTCATACTGCTGCATAAATTCTGCCAGTGACTCTGTCATCTTATCTTCTGTCGGCTTTGCACATACATAGTTTTTCGCCGTGTCGTAGCAGAACAGTTTATCTTTATTTTCCTTGATGATCCGTAAGGCCTCTGAATATGTATGCTTTGGTTTGTAGTCATTGCATATGGTGAATTCCAGTGTATTATCGTGGTATTCTTCTGTTCCTTCTACTGCTTTCAGTACTTTATACTCCCAGTCCGGCAATGCCATCGCCGAATCGTGCAGATATGCGGACATATACAGTAGAAGTAGCTCGTACACGGTCAGTTTCTCCATATTCTGTCCTAGGATATCTTCTATGATCTCCAGTACTCTTTCGCTGTGTTCTTTGTCATGTGTGTCGTAATCCCGCATCTGTGCAATGATCTGTTTATTATGCTGGCTTACATTTTCCACAATTCCCCTGCACACACGCCACAGGCTTGTCGTGTTATCATCTTTTACTTCTTCTGTTAATGTTGTGATTCTTTCCTGTATTTTCATATACTGTATCCTCTCGTGTTTCTTTTTTTATCTGTCCGAATCTTTTGTGTATTTATTATAGCATGTGTGTGATGATCCGTAGAAGATTATGTATGAAAAAAAACAGATACGAAGGTATTTTACCGCCCTGTATCTGTTTTTGCTTCTTATGTATACCAATAGTCATATCGGTTCCTTATGTTTTTTCCATGTGATGCCGGTTACCCCGCCGCTTCACCATCTCTTTCGCATTCTCGTAAAATATCTGCCGCATATATTCTTCCCCGCACTTTTTCCCTACATACGCTGCTGCCTTCTTCATCTTCGGCGGTCTGTGCTTTTTATCGTGTGCATCGGTTCCGACGCAGTATATCAGTTCTTCGTCCAGAAGTGCTCCTATGAATTTCTTAATCTTTCTTCCTGCGCCGCCAGTGTTGCTGTCTGCGTTGACCTGTATGTACACGCCCATATCATAGTATGTAGTCAATAAGCCTGTATTAGGTATCTCATATTCTGGTATCGCCTGCTGTAAGCCAATCCCTCTAACATTAGGAACATATCTCCATTCACATTCATCACAAAAACATTTTCTTGATTTTTCATTAGTATTTCTATTCACAAAATTCCCTTGATACGGCTTATAAAACATAAGTTCATGAAGTAAGTAGTCCTTTAGCATTATTTGTGTTTCTGTTTCTTCTTTATCATCTTCCTTAAGTATTCTTTGAAATGTATCTGATATATCCTTTCGTAAAGTAGAATTTTCATTTAGATAATGAACTGGTTGAATATCATTTTGCATTTGTATGATAATTAGGAAGTTAATTATCATACGTTTCCTTTCTTTTAATATCGTGGTTCAATACATTCAGATACTGTGGACTTTTGATTTTGCCCTGTAGCTTTGACTACTCTAAGGAGTGTATTGCCGCTACCTTTATCTGAATTGTTTATAGCTGGATGTTGCCGGAGTAATCCGAGTACTTATTTCCATCAAGTCTACGATGATAATCGCTGGTAGATATCACGGTATCAGACTTTAGAAAGAGAGGTACAACCTCATGATTTATGTAGGCATTGACATTGCCAAACTCAATCACTTTGCCTCAGCCATATCTTCTGATGGTGAAGAATTAATCAAGCCGTTCAAATTTACAAATGACAATGATGGCTTCCAACTGCTGATTTCCAAGCTAGATTCTCTAGACAAGGACAACCTCATCATTGGTCTTGAATCGACGACACACTACGACGACAACCTTGTTCGGTATCTTGTTGCTAAGAATTACAAAGTGTGTGTGTTGAACCCCATCAAGACTTCTACTATGCGTAAGAACAACATTCGCAAAACGAAGACTGACAAAGTCGACACATACATCATTTGCAAAACTCTCATGATGCAGGAATCTCTCAGATTTGTGACCTTCTATGATCTTGATCTGATGGACTTAAGAGCCCTTGGACGATTCCGTCAGAAAACCATTAAGCAGCGAACCCTCCTAAAGATTCAACTGACTTCTTACGTGGATGAGATATTCCCTGAATTGCAGTATTTCTTCAAATCAGGTCTGCATCAAAAATCTGTCTATGCGCTTCTAAAAGAAGCACCAACACCGGAAGCTATTGCTTCTATGCATATGACTCATCTTCTCAAAGTGAACTCGCATGGACGCTTTGACAAAAAGATGGCTCAGCAGTTAAGAGTTCTCGCACAGAAGTCTATCGGTGCCAGCGACAGTTCTCTATCTATCCAGGTAACTCACACAATTCAACAAATAGAGTTACTCGATAGCCAATTAGAAAGAGTTGAAGCTGAAATGACGGAAATCATGAAATTCAATGATTCTGTCATTATGACCATTCCTGGTATCGGATATATCAATGGAGGAATGATACTTGGCGAAATCGGTGATATCCACCGTTTCTCCAGCCCCAACAAGCTGCTTGCATATGCCGGTTTGGATCCTTCTGTCTATCAGTCTAGAAACTTTCAGGCTAAGAAGACCAGAATGTCAAAACGTGGATCTAAAGTCCTCAGATATGCACTTGTTAATGTAGCTCACAATGTTGTTAAAAGCAATGCCACCTTCAAGACTTACTATAACGCCAAGATGGCTGAAGGCCGGACTCACTATAATGCTCTTGGGCACTGTGCCGGCAAGCTCGTCAGAATCATCTGGAAAATGATGACTGACAACCTGGAATTTAACCTCGAATAAGAGGTCTGGATACCTACATCATAGATTTGTTTAAAAGCACCCTCCAGGGAGCCTTATTAAGGTTACCCATTTTTACCACGAAAAGGATTTATTAATTTCCAGCTAATTTAAGCTTGACTTTTCATAGCTGGTCTTGTATGATATGCATATAATTTATTTGCTAGTCTTCTTTGAATAAGTTTTAATTCCTTATTTGGTGCATTAATTAAACGTTGTCCACCACTTTTTTTCGGAATTTCAAACGATGTATACATATTCTCCAAATGCTTTATATATAAAAGATATGTTAATCTTTTACGAGAAATCCCCAAAAGATCTGCTAATTCATTTCTACTTTTAACTTCGTTTATCATTTTCAATTTATCCTTTTATAAAAATAACGTGTAGTTACTCATTATGCGATGCTTAACTTGTTATCTTATTTTCCTTTGTCATCCTAAATCCGAAATTTGGAAACAAAGTATGCTTTGAACTAATTGCATTCATATAAGAGCCAAGATTATTTTCGACATCATTTATGTTTCCAACTGCAATCTGATTCAACGAATTATCTAAAGATAATACAGTATTATTACGAATCAAATTCTCTAGATGTTCGCTTTTAGAAATAACTAATTCCCGTGTCTCAACATGTTCTTCTTGAATAGACTCCTCACTTTCATTTGCAATAAATAGCAAATCGCTATTAACTTTACTACGATAGTATTGGTAAAGAACATCCGCAATATCAGTGACAATTTTAATTGTGCGTTTAGTCGATATGTCAGTTTTCGCAGTTTCCGAAGCATCTCAATTTTATGTCTTCAATCATCTTACCGCAAATGTAATCCGAAAGACCTTCAAAATCAATTTCCTCTTCAAGCAAAGCATAAAAATTTAATGAACTTTGTTTTTTTAAATGATTCCTAATTCGCTCTTGTATTTCACGAGAAGATGATTGATTGATGATTTTATCTTTGACCATTTCCACCCCTATACCTGCAATAAAATCAATTATTACACTCATTTTTTCTTGTATGATAATTAGGAAGTTAATTATCACATATTTCCTTTCTTTTAATATCGTGGTTCAATACAAAATCTACGATGATAATCGATGGTGAGCATCATCGTACTGCATTAAAATTATTGCGCAATGTAGTAAAAATTTATTAATGCCTGCCCCCCCAATGGATATCATAAGCGTCTGGTTTTACCCACCAAGGACACACAAAAAGCTATCCATCCCCGTCCCCAATGGATTCTAGGATTATATTTCACGTAAGCGCTTAGTTTTTGGGTAACTAGATATTCGCCCTTTTCTAACTCATAATAATAGAAGATAGATTTTTACTCCACTTCTTTGATAGAAAGTAGAAATTTACTACATTTGGAGGTTTCATTATG
>ENA-OQNI01000653-OQNI01000653.1-human-gut-metagenome-genome-assembly--contig:-NODE-653-length-35012-cov-8.183145_pt1 | contig 35012 bp, 33 predicted proteins | sample MGYA00242627_ERZ504876 | MGnify/ENA primary metagenome ERZ504876 (study PRJEB26092, sample SAMD00036386) | human gut metagenome | host: Homo sapiens | study: EMG produced TPA metagenomics assembly of... | reverse complement strand
TTAGCTGTACAATCTTTTCCGACATGGTTTGCTATCTCCTTTCGAATGGTGGTGTCGCGACTTCATTCTACCAGAGATCTGCAAACCATGTCGCTTTTTGTTTTTGCGAAACTTATTCTACATGACCGAATCTCATTTAACATAATTCCTAATCAACAGGTAAAAGTTCAATTGCAGATATGCCAAGCGAAAAATAAAACCCAGAAACGCTATATGAACGTTTCTGGGCCTGTTTGTAATATCATTTGATAAAGTTTGTGATGTCTCTTTTCTTTGTTATCTACAAAAGTGTTCGGTTTTAAAATTAAACTTACGTATATCTCAAAATAATATATAATCCTAAATTATATGACATATAGCCTAAATATGTAGATTTACACGCTACAAATAACTATTAGTTTCCCATCATGTCCAAAGCAAGCCGTCTATTATTACTAAAAAAGAATTAACCACTCCATCTTCTATTACACATCCGGTATCATCTCTTGCTAATATGGTTACCCTTTGCTATACTGATACTAATTGATACTATATAATATCAGAGGTAAGCAACATGGATGCCAGACTATTTACAAGTATGCTTTCAGATAAAAGTATCATTGACCTAAAAAAGCTGAGCTATAAATATCCGCAGGCTGATTTGAAGGAATTTGTGGCATTGCTAGGAAACGGTTTTTATACCCCCCTCCCTCTGAAAGATTTTAATGGTAGAAACCTGGTTTACCTGGAGAATGTCACTCAGGTTCGTCTGTCTGCGGCCAAGGTGCTGCTGACACCTCAGAGCAGCACCCAACTTTATGGCAGGAAAGCTATGGCAGAAGAAATTTTCTCCACCTTCACTATTGAGCACATTAACACCTCCCGGGACAGCGTCCGCAAGATTCTGTCCGGTTACGCCCCCACCAATGAGAGTGAAAACCGTATTTACGGTATGAAAAAGGGGCTGGAATTTATCGGGGATCCCCAGCACATAATCAATGAAGAGAGTATCCATCAGCTCTATGAACTCACCATCGGGGCTTTCCTGCCGAAGGAAGATCGTCTGCTGCCTGGCCACAAGTACCGCCACGACAGCGTTTATATTGTTGGCGACAAGGTGGAGCATACCGGCCTGCCCTGGCAGATGTTACCGGAATATATGGGTAATCTGGTGGACTTTATAAACCAGGAGTCCTCTGTAAACGATCTTCTAAAAGCTGCGCTTATTCATTTCTATATCGCATATCTACATCCTTGGTTTGATGGCAACGGTAGAATGGCACGTCTTATACACTTGTGGTATCTGGTACAGCAACGGTACTCCTCTGCCCTGTTTGTCCCACTGTCTAAGTATATAGAGAAAAGTCGCCGGGGCTACTATAACGCCTACACGCTGACAGAGCAAAATGCACGCCTGAGCGGGATCATGGATGTTACACCCTTTCTTGCCTATTTCATTGAGAATGTATACCACAAGTTGGCCACTGCCCTGCCTGCTTCCAGTACTATGGATGCTTTCCAGAAAGTCATGGAGCAAGGCGATGTGACAGAAAAGGAGCAGGCCCTATGGCAATTTGTCCTCGCCGCCTATGGCGAGAGTCAGTTTTCCACCAAACAGTTGGAGAAGGATTTCGGAAACGCCGCCTATGCAACCATCCGTGGGTTTGTACTCAAGTTTGAGAAATTGGGGCTACTTCGGTCGGTAAGATACGGTAATCGAGTTAAGTATCAAATTATAGGATAATAGCAAAAAATTTCCCCTCAAGCCATAGATGAAATAGTTTTACTCTACTTTTATATGTCCTCGTTGTAGGTAATCTTAGTTTTCAGGCTCCTCCTCTCCTCTTCTGAGTTCTACCTAAAGTTACCTTACTGAATAAAACTAACCAGATAAAAGGTCAATTGCTGCACCTGTGCAGGAGTGTTGTTCTAAAAATACGCAGAATTCTATCCCTAATAAAATCCCTAATCAGGAACGAAACGTACGAAAAATATGATAGCAGAAGTGACGAAATAACAAACACAGCGAAACAAACGATAACAAATAAGGTCCAGAAACGCTATACAAACGTTCCAGGACCCGTTTGGGAGCGTGCGGCTGGGGTTCGGTCCGTAGCCCCTGGAAAACCCGGAAAGCCTTGGGACACTTGGGCTGACGGTACTTTCCCCCTCGCCGGTAACTGGTCAAAAATCGGCGTTGACCACATGTTTGACCGCAATTGGAAAATTTCATATCCGGGTGTAGCGCAGTTGGTAGCGCGCTTGCTTTGGGAGCAAGATGCCGGGAGTTCGAGTCTCCCCACTCGGACCAAAATCCGTCAAAATTTTGTGATTTTGGCGGATTTTTCTTAACTTTTATGATGCTATTTGTTCAAGACAATTCCGGAACGGGCAAGGGCTTGATATGCGGGAGGACGGGTGCATGATCTTTAAGGGATTTCCCTACTATTGGGGTGCGATTGCGACCACGAAATGCATCAATGCGATTGTGTTTGTATTCCTGCCCGGGAAAACCGCAGATAAGGTGAAGCTGGATGCCTGCACCGGATGGGTCAGGCACATGGGGCGCTTTTATGAAAACAGGATTTACGCATTTGCCTTGGATGCCCAGTTGACCAAAGGCCAGGTGGAAGTCCTGCTGCTGGATCAGAACAAGCAGCCGCTCCTGCAACTCAGCAGTCAAAATCCCACCCAGTCGATCCATCTGGATGGACAAACCAGCCGATACTATCTGCAGTGGAAGTTTCACAGTGCCTCCGGGAAATGTGAGCTGCACTGGTGAAAGTACCTGCCTGCAGAGACAGGCGCCGCTGTATTCCATTTTATTTGATTGAGGTAACGAAGTATGGTGATCGAGACAAAACGGCTGATCCTGCGTCCCTTTCTGGAGGGTGACGCGGCGGATGTCTATGAGTATCTGAAAGAGCCCGCGGTCAACTGCTTTGCCGGCATGAAGCTGCACTCCCTGGACGAGGCCAGGGAGGAAATGAAAAAGCGCCTGGGCGAGACGGAGTACTACTTCGCCATCACCCTGAAGGAGGGCGGCAAGGTCATCGGCGAGATCGACGCCTATCCGGAGGCGGGCGAGCCCCACGCGGGCGAGGACGCCCCACGGGACACCTTCAGCCCCTGCTGGATGCTGAACGAGTCCTATCAGGGCAAGGGGTACGCCTTCGAGGCGGCCCAGGCCTTCTTTGACTATCTCTTCTCCCAGAAGGGCGCAAGGCGCATCTACGCCTACACCGAGGACTATAACCGTGCCAGTCAGCACCTGTGCGAAAAACTGGGCATGCGCCGGGAGGGCCTGTTCCTGGAATTCATCACCTTCGTGAACAATCCCGACGGCACGCCCCGATATGAAAACACGGTGCAGTACGCCATTCTGAAAAAAGAGTGGGACCGGCAGCAATCCCAGTAAACACTTGGAGGTACGATATGGGCGCAGCTTCTGTTTCCGAGTATGTGGCGTCGCTGAATGAGGAGCAGCGGCAGCATGTCAGCGCATTTATTGACTTTATGAGTACAGAATACCCGCAGTTGACTCCTAAAATCTCCTTTTCCATGCCCATGTGGCTGCTGGGGAAGAAGATGTATGAGGGATATGTGGCGGTTTCCGCCGCGAAAAACCATTTCTCCATCCATTTTTCCGACGAGGTGTTTCTGAACCGTCTGGCTGAGGGCCTGCCCGCCTGCAAAAAGGGAAAGCGATGCATCAACATCCCATACGGCGATGAGGCATCCCTCCGCGCGGTGGAGGAGAGCGTCGGCGATTTTCTGAAACTCTATCGCTCTGACGGGAGTTCCTCCCTATGAATGGTACAGAGGAAATCGGCTGCTGCGGCGCCTACTGCGGCACCTGCCGCGAGTATTTGAAAACCTGCAAGGGCTGCAAGCCGGGGTACCTGGACGGCTCCCGGGACCAGAGCAGGGCCAAATGCAGGATGAAGAAATGCTGTCTGACCAGAGGCCACATCACCTGCGGGGACTGCGGAGAGTACGAGTCCTGCGAGACCATTCAATCCTTCCTCAGCCACCCCGGCTACAAATACGGCAAGTACCGGCAGGCGCTGGAGTTCATCTGCGCCCACGGCCACGCCGCCTTCCTGAATGCGGCAAAACACTGGACAAACGCCTATGGCAGGTACCCCGAACAGGACCCCTGAACGAAACACCGCCCGCTGAACATCCACAGATTTCAGCGGGCGCTATTCTTTGTCTATAGCTTGTTAAATACTGATACGCCCAATGTCCCAATCTGATCTTCTTTGTCAGCAGAGTCTTCCCCAGATACAACGGGATCAAAAGATAGTCTGCCACATCCTGCCGGACGGAATGTAAAATACCAGGGAGGGTGAAACCATGCAGCACGAATGCAGAAGGAGACCAAGGTGTTCCCGGAGTACCAGGAGAAGTATCTTGCGGATTCCGAGTCAGGTCCCTGCCCCTGCTTTGGGAAGGGAGATACCTTTTGCTCAAGCGAACCCCAGCGCGGGACGATTTTTACCACCTGATAAACGGGCAATTCTACGGGGAAACGTGGGACGCTATCAGCCGGTATGTCTCACAGTCCTCCAGGGCAGGTCCATCATGCACAAATGGACCAATGATAAGCAGATGATGATCACCTGCTGCGACGACGGGACCCGGCCAGTGATCTTCAAGATCGAGCGGATTGACATTCCCGAAACCGAAGAGGAAAGGAAAGGGAATGGCTGGCAAAGCAGAATTTCACGAACACGGCTGAGAAACGAACAGGTCCATTAGCAGGCTCTGCGGCAACTTGTCTTCACCGCTTATGGGAATAACCAATTTTCCACCCAACAGTTGGAGAAAGCTTTTGGCAACGCGGCCTACGCAACCACTTGCGGATTTGTACTCAAGTTCGAGAAGCTGTGGCTACTACGGTCGGTAAAATACGGAAATCACATCAAGTATCAAATTGCAGAATAAGCCGAAGAATCGCCTTTTGAAATCTGTTGGGTTCAGAAAGTGTTATGCTTAACCATCCTGATAGCACAATACTTAAAATTTACTTTTTCCATCTACTGTTCGTTGGTAAATTTCATCCAGCTTGATTTGTGTCTCTGTACAGATTGCATTTTGTATATCAATCTCCTGAACAATATACTTTATATTAAGTTTTGTAATCATCATTATAAGTATTACAAACTTAAGAAACGAAGCGGACGTAAGTGTGGTAAGTAATGCTATCAGTTCGGGATAGTGTGGGATTTCCTGTGGAATAAACACACACAATACTGTCGTTATAAATGCTTCGCCTAAGCCTATTGCAATCAAGAAAAACAGTTGGCCCTCTACTCTATTTTTTAGTAGTTCTGCATTTATTTTTGACGCAGATGTTGCGAAAATCGACCATACTGTCACATATATTCCAATAATAACCGATGCAACACCAGCTATTCCAGAACACCGGGATTCTTCAAAATAACCCGATAATATTTTTGCTATTCCAGACAAATCCCAAGGCAAATTAATGCATAGGATTCCAAGCACAATTATCAGCAATTCTAATTTGCAATTTTTCAATACTAAAGAGATTATAGCGGTAAGTTTAGACAACAGGCATCTCTTCCCAGACTTTGTTAATTTCATAATCATCACCAATGTCAGTTGCGTTCAAAAAGTGTTCTTTCACCTGCGAGTAATATTTTTGTCGTTCGTTCCTCAAGATTTCGTCCATATTATTCAAAATATACTCGGTTCCTAACTGTGTTCCCTTGATGGGAAAGAATATCTTCAAAACCGCAGTGCTGTCTTTTAGTTTTGCAATATCAATTTTCTCGTCCGGTTTATTGCGATAATTAACAGCAATCTCGTCAATACAGTTTGCATCCAAGTTGATAGATTCTAAAAGTTCAATAAGTGCTCCTATATCAAGTGTTGCTTTTTTCTTTTTACCCAGCCCAAGTGTTAGCGTAAAAGTATTAGACTCTAATGTTGTTTTAGAAAATTCCATCAATGCTTTAAGATGCCCCAGAGCATTTCTTTCGCCGTGCACTTGACCGGAAAGAAAATCGTTCAGTGGTCGACCTATATTTAAAGAAATTGTCACGCTCCGTGCTTCCTGGGCATCACGAATTTTCTCAAGTGCTATATTGCGCATTATAGGGCGAAGACGAATTTTATACTCTGCATCAGTGGGAAGATATGAATTAAGATAATCTTCAATATCATTATCATTAGGTCCTGCAAGATTTGATGACAACAGGGCGACACGATATCGCTTATGGTATGCAACAGAATTAACATCGAACATTTCCTGCGGAATGTCGATCAGTTTTTGCGTCGTGGGATCACTTCCAAATGGTTTATTTTTTTCTTTGAGTTTACCAATTGGAACAACCAAATAATCCTCATTCATATGATTCCATTCATACGCATGAACACGCATGATTTTCCCGTTAATTCGCCGAATGACATTTTGGGGAGAATCCTTCAGAATTTCTTGAATTTTTTTAAAAAAAGGAATAATGGCACGGGATGCTACTTGTTCCCCGTTGCTGGTTTCAAACGCAATTGTGTAGGCTCTCATAAAATTCCCCATTACCAGTTCCTCCATTGCACCAACTTGTAATACTTAATATACTATATTTGACACAAATCAGCAATATTCAACCGTCTTGCTTTTGGTAATTTTACAAATTTACTGAGGCCTAAGGCTAAAACATCCATATCCACATGGGTCTGGAGAGCCAATGGGGCAAAATAATAGTTGAAGGTTGTAATATCAATATTAGGCAACTCGGCGTGGCGACCCGGCATCTGGCCCACCTCGCCGGAGATAAGGCCTGTGCACCTGCGGCGGAGACGCCGGTCAAGCCATGAAGCGGTTTTCCAAACCGTATCCCCTCAGCACAAGTGTACCGGGTTCACGAGGGGACCATGGCCGACCTAAAATCCAACCTTGTGAACTTTGGGCTCAACCGCAAAGCCTTTCTTTGCAGAGAACCGCTGCAACGGCTGCGGCCTGTGCGCCACGAACTGCCCCGGCTCACACCATTACCCTGCAGTTACAGCCTGCTGATGCCCAACAACTATATCGTCGGCTCTGATACCGATGACAAGGATAATATCCCGCAAAAGCTTGCCGCCGCCCGGGCGGATTTGAAGCGGACTTCCGGGAAGATCCGGCGGCAGGAGGAAAGACGGCAAACCCGTCTGGGTAGCACCACCGAAGTGCAGGATGATTCGACCATCCTCTCCCCTTCTTATCCTGCCGACACCACCATCATCTTCTACCCAGACATCAAGGTAGAAACGGAGGCTTACCAACCCCTGCTGGACCAGATCCGGCAGACCGGAGTTACCTGCATTCTGGTATGCATACCTTTCCGCATGGCGATTTTTGACTCCGACGCAGCGAAAGCGGTGATGGAGCAGTTTCCGGAGTACCAGCACTGGTACATGGCCGGGCACTCCATGGGCAGCGCCATGGCCTCCCAGTTTGCCGCAGACTATCCGGATGAGGTAGACGGCTTCATCCTGCTGGGGGTCTACCTCTACGGCGACTATCCGCTGGAAAAAGCTCTGACCATCTATGGCTCCCTCAACCAGAGCGTGGAGGACAACATCGACTATACGGAGAACACCGTGGAGATCCAGGGCGGTAACCACGCCCAGTTCGGCAACTACGGCCCCCAGAAGGGGGACCTGCCTGCGACGATCTCCGCGGAGAAGCAGCAGGAGCAGACGGTGGAGGCCATTGGGGTCTTCCTGGCACAAAGAGATACTTAACGCAAAGCGGAGCGCTCACACAGGCGCTCCGCTTCCTCATAGTTCTCTTTGTAGGTACACCATGTCCACCAGTTGCACCCCGCACTCATAGATGGGGTGGTCGTAGTGGTCGGTGAAAAAGTTCTTGACCAGATGGTGCCTACGAAAGCCGCAGGATTCATAAAACGGGATCGTGGAGGGACTATCTCCGGTGCCCACTTGCATCGTTACATACCGGCCCGCATATGTCCGGATGAGAAAGTCCACCAGGGCTTTCCCATAGCCCTTGCCCTGGAAATCAGGCTCCACGGCAATGTTTTTCAGCTCCAGGATGCCGTTTCTTTCGTCGGTTACTACGCATTCCGCCTTGACGCCGCCATCCTCCAGCACATACATGGTTCCACGCTCCAGATAGCGATCCACCATGTCCTCTTGCTCGTCAGCCAGCAGCAGTAAGTCGAGATATCTCTTTTTGTCCGTCTCCACTTTTCTGATTTCCATAGGCACACCTTACTTTTTCAGAAGCCGCTTCAGCGCGGCTGCGTCCAGCAGATTTACTGTCACGAACTTTCCCCGATAGAATACCGCCCAGTTGTTGAACACGCAGGGCAAGGCCTTGGCTTTGTCCAGGGTGTCCACCGGAATGAGGGTGCAGGGTGTCTTCAGTTCTTCGCAGGTCTTGCGCACCAACTCCACGCTCTGATGAATGTAGGGACACTGGGAACTGTAATAGACGGTCAGTTCCTGAGGTTCAATCACCTGCCGTTTGGCGTTCTCCCCGAAGCGGGGCTTCGTCCCGTCAAAGGAGAGGGCCAGCAACCGATAGCCGTCCGAGGTGGTATCTACTGTTTCAAATCCATACTTCTCTGCGAAGGCCTGGTCTAAGAGCCAGGCTTTTTGCTTTTCTGCTCCCAGCATACACACGCCGGACTTTCCCTTGGCCCTGGCGTCAGCCAGGCAGTACTTCATCAGCTGCCTGCCGTAGCCCTTGCCCTTGAACTCCCCGCTGACCCACAGGCAGTAGATATAGAGGTAGTTATCCCCATCCACCGGCACCCAGGCAGTCTCCAGCGGAGCGTACTCGATGAACACCACACCCTTGGTGTCCAGCTTGCGGAACACATGACCTTCCTGGAGCCGCTCCCGAAGCCACGCTCGCTTGGCCTCCACACCGGGGTGAGGCTTCTTGCTGCGGATGATGCAGCATAGGTGCTCCCGCTCCAGATTTTCATCCGTCAGATTGAGAAACTGATCCTCCATGTCCTGTACCTCCCGGAAAATCTGCCTCCATGATACCATGCCCCCCACGGCAAGACAATCCCAGATCCCACCGGCAAAAGTTTTTCTCTCAAGATAAACATGACAGACAGTTGTCGTGTTCCTATGCTATAATGCAGACAGAAATGTGAAAGGCGGTGTACCCCATGAAGATGGAGCGGCTCATCGGAATCCTGTCCATTTTGCTTCAACAGGAAAAGGTCACCGCCCCGGAGCTGGCGGAGCAGTTCGAAGTTTCCCGGCGGACAATCCAGCGGGACATTGAGTCCCTGTGCCGGGCGGGCATCCCAATCTCCACCGCCCAGGGTGCAGGCGGCGGCATTTCTATCATGGAGGGCTACCGGGTGGATCGGACAGTGCTTACCGCCCCGGAGATGCAGGCCATTCTGGCAGGTCTCAGGAGTCTGGACAGCGTCAGCGGCACCCGGCGCTATGCCCAGTTGATGGAGAAACTGTCCGCCGGGACAGGTGGACTGGTACCCGGCGGCGCTCATATGCTCATCGACCTCTCCTCCTGGTACAAGACCAGCCTGCCGCTCAAAATCGAACTCATTCAGAGTGCCATTGAGCAGCACCGCGCCATCCGCTTTACCTACTTCTCCCCCAAGGGGGAGTCGGAGCGCACCGTGGAGCCATACTACCTGGTATTCCACTGGTCCACCTGGTATGTATGGGGCTGGTGTCAGAGCCGGGAGGATTTCCGCATGTTCAAATTGAACCGCATGACGGAGCTCACCGCCGGAGAACCCTTTGAGCCAAGACATACACCCCTGCCCGACCTGGAGCCGAAACGGATCTTCCCAATCAAGCATCAGGTCACCGTTCTCTTCGACTCCAGTTGTCGCTGGCGGCTGGTGGAGGAGTACGGCGTGGATCGCTTCACCGTGGAGCCGGACGGCCGGCTGCGCTTTACCGGTGGTTTTCCCGACGCCGACAGCGTGCTCAGCTGGGTGCTCACCTTCGGGGACAAGGCGGAGCTGCTGGAGCCGCAGGAACTACGGGAACAGCTGCGGAAACTGACCGAAACACTGGCCCATCGTTACAGGAGGAATTGATATGGCCTCTCATCAGGACTTTGTGGACTATGTGGCCGAGCAGCTGCGGGAGGCGGGCTCCATCCGCAGCCGGAAGATGTTCGGGGAGTACGGCCTCTACTGCGACGGCGTGTTTTTCGCCGTCATCTGTGGCGACCAGCTTTTTGTCAAAGTCACCCCAGTGGGCGAGGCGGCCTTTCCAAACTTGTCCAAGGCGCCGCCCTACGAGGGGGCCAGGGACTATATCTGGGTAGAGGATGTGGACGATCGGGACACCATGACCGCCCTCACCCGCCTCACCTGTCTGGCACTACAATCCCAGCCGAAAAAACGGAGGAAATGACGATGGCCTTTGACTACAAGAAGGAGTACAAGGAATTCTATCTGCTGCCCAAAACGCCGGGCATCGTCACAGTGCCTGCCATGAACTTCTTGACCGTGCGGGGCCAGGGCGATCCCAACGAGGAGGGCGGCGCTTACAAGCAGGCTCTGGAACTGCTTTACGCTGTGGCCTTCACCATCAAAATGAGCAAGATGGGCGATCACAAGCTGGAGGGCTACTTCGACTATGTGGTGCCGCCCCTGGAGGGCATTTGGTGGCAGGAGGGCATTCACGGCGTGGACTACTCCCGCAAGAAAGACTTTCAATGGATCTCCCTCATCCGCCTGCCGGAATTTGTGACGGAAGAGGTCTTTGATTGGGCCATCCGGGAGGCTGCGGAGAAAAAGCAGCGGGATTTCTCCAAGGTAGAGTTCTTCTCCTGGGAGGAGGGGCTGTGCGTCCAGTGTATGCACATCGGCCCCTATGACGATGAGCCCGCCACCGTGGCGGCCATGGAGGCGTATGCCGTAGGACAGGGCTACGGGCTGGATTTCAGCCAGGGCCGGTTCCACCACGAGATCTATCTAAGTGATGTGCGGCGGTGCAAGCCGGAAAAACTGAAAACCGTCATCCGACAGCCCATTATACGGGCAGAGTGAGGAAAGAGATGAACACAATTATCCGCAAAATACGCCCGGAGGAACATAACCTTTTGCGAGAATTTCTCTATCAGGCTATCTATCTCCCGGAGGGCATGGAGCCACCGCCCCGGTCGATAATAGATCTGCCGGAGCTACAGGTCTATGTTACGGATTTCGGCACACAGCCTGGTGACCATTGCCTGGTAGCTGAGGTTGAGAGAAAAGTGATAGGTACGGCGTGGTGCCGCATCATGGAGGACTACGGCCACATCGACAACGATACCCCCTCTCTGGCCATCTCGTTGCTGCCGGAGTATCGTGGACAGGGCACCGGGACACAGCTGCTGAACGCTCTTTTGCTTCTACTCTGGGAGAATGGATACCAGCGGGCATCCCTCTCCGTCCAGAAGGAAAATCCGGCCCTGCGCCTCTACCAGCGGGCGGGGTTCCGCATCCTGGCGGAGAAAGGTACAGAATATTTGATGCTTTGGGACGGCACCCAAGAGGGACAACAGGAGAATATGAATAATCCCGGTCATCAATAACCTCTTGAATCCGATTGACCAGTTCTTCAAATGTTGTGTTGACATGGCGAATCGGAGTATCCTGGGATGCATTATAAGTGGCCAGTCTGCTCTCGAACATCTTCCGCTTTTCTGTTTCCATGTACTCCGGAGCCAAAGTCAGTAGCACTTTTTGTTTCTCGTTCTTAAACGATGACAAGTGTCGCTCCAACTGATCCGTATAAAACCAATCGGACAGTTTGGTCTCTACTGCTATCTTGAAACTGTCCTGGGTGATAGTGGCATCCAAAACGCTTTTATCGTTCTTTTCCTGGAGTTGAAACACGATCTCCGATTCAAACCCCTCCGGGAAAGCCCAGCTGTTTAAAAAGCGGAAAAATTTATCTGTGGAATACTGGTACAACCGCGATAGTAGCAGCATGGTATTGGCTGTCGCCACATTTTCTTTTGCGTGATACCGCTGGAAATAATGAATTTTCATATAATCTCCCCCCTGTTGCAGACTACCATAGAGCCTTATTTTTCTGTCAAGCGACTGTAGTACTGCTCCAGCTTCTCATCACAGATCCGCTCGATCTCCTGCTTCTCCTCCCGGGTCAGCTTTTTCCAGACGGACTCGTCCACCTGGATTACGCCTAAGGTTTTGGTGTGATGGAGCATCTGCATGTCCTCAAACCGCTTGAAGGGGTTGGACAGGATATTCCGCTGGGCCTGGGCGTCGGTGTAGCCGCCCTTGGCGTAGATGCTGTTGGCCTTCTCCACCACCAACCCGGCCGTCCGGCGGGCCTCGTAGAACTCCCGGAAGTAGGTGACGATGTCGCTGAGCTTTACCCGGCCCTTGTCGTCGGCAAACAGCAGCACCGCCTTGAGGAGCACCGGTTTGTAGGAGTAACTCATGTCCATCTGCCGTACCATGTCCAGAAACAGGTCCTTGCGGTTGGAGTCGTCGATGAGGGTCCAGCCGTACTGCTGGGCATATTTCTGAAGCGTCTCTTCTTTGAAATACTTGAAGGTCCGGTGTTCGCTCATGGGTACCGCCAGATCGGGCACCAGCAGGCCGTCCCGGACATACCGCTCGATGGTCTCGGTCTGCACGTCCACCCGGCGGACGAACTCCATCTGGGAGATCATGCCGGCGGCTTCCTCCTGCCAGTTGAAGATGTCCACTAACTCGTAATCCAGAGCATCCACCGGCCAGTCGATGAGGGCATCCGGGCGCTCGCCCTTGTCATAAAGCCCCTGCTCGGCGGCTTTCTGCCCCTTGGTGCCCAGCACCAGGGCACCGGGCTTATATTCCTTTAGACGGAACAGCCGGTGCATGGAGTAGGGCATGTTGTACTGGCTGGCGTTGTCCACGAAGTCAAACACCATCAAGCTCTCCTTGCCGGGGGCCAGCCGCATGCCCCGGCCCAGCTGCTGGGTATAGAGCACCTTGGACATGGTGGGCCGGGCCATGAACAGCACCTCGGTGGCCGGGCAGTCCCAGCCCTCGTTGAGTAGGTCGCAGGCGCACAGCACTTTGATTTCCCCCTTCTCAAATCGGGCCAGTACCTCCCGGCGGTCGCTGGCCTTGATCTCGCCGGACACCGCCTCGGCGGCCACACCGGCGTCGTGGAGCCGCCCGGCGATCTCCTGGGCGTGCTTGACGGAGGCACAGAAGATGACCGTCCGCTTGTCCTTCACATACTGGAGCCAGGTGTCCACGATGAGCTGATTCCGCTCCGGCACATAGATTTTGCTCTCCAGATCCCGGATGTTGTACTGGACGCTGTTGAACCGAACTTTGGTCAAATCGATGTTGGTGTGGATGCGGATGCACCGCACCGGCACCAGTTCGCCAATCTCCACAGCGGTCTGGATGTCCAGCTTGTGGGCGGTGTTCTTGAAGATGTCCAGGATGTTCTTGTCGTCGGCCCGCTCCGGCGTGGCGGTCAGGCCCAGAGTGAATTCCGGCGTGAAGTAGGACAGGACCTTCTGATATGTATCGGCGGAGGCGTGGTGGGCCTCGTCCACGACGATGTAGCCGAAATCATCCGGCTTGAACCGCTCCAGGTTCAGTGCCACGCTCTGAATACTGCCGCAGACCACGAAGGCGTTGCCCTGCTTCATACTCTCCACATAGCGGCCCACCGTGGCCCGGGGCCACAGTTCCCGGAAGGTCTTGGTGGCCTGATCCACCAGCTCTACCGTGTGGGCCAGAAACAGTGTCCGCTTGCCGAATCGCTTGGCATCCATGACGGCGGTCACCGTCTTGCCGGTGCCGGTGGCGTGGTAGAGAAGAGCGATGGTCTCGAAGTTGCAGCGCATCTCCTCCAGCGCCGCCAGGGCCTGCTTCTGGTGCTCTTTCAGCTCCAGCTTGGAGCCGTCCAGAGACTTGCCTCGCTGGGTGGGGAGGTAGTCCTCGATCTCCCTGAAACTGGGGTGCTGCCCCAGGAAGACCCGCAGCTCGTCCTTCACGGTCTCCGGCTGCTGCTGCATCTGCCGCACCGCCCAGCGGTACACATCCCAGCCCAGGTAGATCATGCTGTTCTGCTTGAGCAGGTCGTCATAGAACTTGTTCTGGGAGACCAGTTTAGGGTTGTGAGAGGCCTCGTCGTCGATCTCAATGGCCACCTTCCGTCCGCTGTTTTCGATCAGAAAGTCGGCAAACCGGCTGTTCTGGTAGATGTCGGAAAAGGGGTACTGGGAGTAGAGATAGCCGGCTTTCTCGGCACCGAAGGTGTCGGAGAACAGTTCGATGAACAGGTCCTCGGCACTGCTGCCAGAGGCGGAGCGGTAGGTAGACATAGAGTTCACCTCACATCATTCGCTTTAGTCGTTCGGCCTGCGGGACTGTTGCTTGGAGTTTTCGCAGTTTTGCCAGAGAGATGGACCGCTGACCATTTTTCTGCAGTTTCCCGCAATGCTCCCAGGCCAGTTTGCCGGGCCCATTATATTCCTCTGAAAAAGTGCCGTCTTTTTGTATCTTCAGCACAAGCAGCCACTTCGGCTCACTGGAAAGAGCGACGCGGTCGATTTGCGTTGCTTTGATCTGTACCAGACGGCCATCCGGCGCTTTAGCATCGTGCGTTTCTTCTGGGGCGGGGAAGAGTTCCAGGTTATAATAACTGGCCGCCAAGGCCTCCCCAATGCTCCCGATCATATGGCCATCCGGCGTATAGTGCCGTCCGGGAAATAGCGCCTCCAACTCCTGAGATATTTCGTAAAGTGCCTTGATTTTTGCTGCCACCGAGTCCTGGAGCGTTGCTTTGCTCATTCCCGCACTTCCTTCAGCAGGATCTTTTTCTCAAATCCACCCCGTTTGGCAGCCTTGTCCGCCCGCACCCGTTCCAGATCTTCCAGCGTCCAGCCCCGGGCTTTCACGGCAGCCTGCATGACTTCCAGAAGATCGGCCAGTTCTTCCAGGGATTTGCTCTCCTGGTATTCCGTCAGTTCCTCGTTCAGTTTCTGGTCCAGGAGAGTTAGGTAGTCCTCGTCAGAGAGCGTTTCACAGACACAGGTTTTCCCATCTGCTTCGATGATTTCAGGGATGCGGTCACGGACGAGTTTGTAATAGGTTTTAGTAGGCATCCTTTAGCCTCCTCAAAATCTCCTCATCCGCAGGGCAAAACGCATACTGATCAATCTCATTCACTGTGATCCAGCGGATGTCATTGTGCTCCAACTTCTGAGGGGTACCTTCCCGGATGATGGCATGGAACAGCGTCAAATGGACCGTCAGATCAGGATATTCGTGGACTACATCCACGAATATCTCACCGACACTCAGTGTGACGCCCAGTTCCTCCTGACACTCCCGAATGAGCGCCTGCTCTTTAGTTTCTCCGGGTTCTACCTTGCCCCCTACAAACTCCCACAGAAGCCCTCGGGCTTTATGGGCCGGGCGCTGGCAGATCATAAACTTGTCCTGATTCCAGATCAGGGCTGCTACCACTTCTGTCATTTGTCCTACCACCAATCTATTTAATCATCTCAAAGAAATTTGTCGGAGTCAGTCAAACCGGCTTCTATGTGATACTACCACCGCTGCACTCCATGTATATTTGGTATACCCAGGGAGTGTGGTCATTGTTTTCTTCTGTAATTTGTTTACTTTAACTTTCTGAAACAGCAATACTTACTTTAATGAATGACCTCTACGCCGTCTACGGAGTCTACCTCAGTAAACCGGATTCCCATGTAGGAAAGGAAACTCTCACAGCAGTAAACAGATGTCACAAGGAACTGCCATAATGAAAGCGAGAACAAAACCTTGTTGTTGCAGAGGGATGGCGGACGTCTGTGTGCCGCCGGCAGGATCGATTCTTGTCTCATTCATTTGCTAATATGTATCCGACTGCTATCAGGTGGAGCAGCACTGTTTCATGAGAGAACAAATATTTGGATGTTCAGGACAATTTGATCGTTTACTCGTTTTTCTTTCCTATAAATACCGCCACCATTGTCTATGCTGAATTAGATCCGTCAGACCGATCTCACCTACGCTCTGGCAAAAAAACTCTCTCCAGGGCCGTTTGGAATTGACGCATCAAAAGATTCGACCGCTCAGTTCTGGGTGCTTTAGGTCAGAGCCATAGGCTCCATCGTCAATTGTAAAAGTGCAACTGTTAATGGTTAATTGCCGCTTTTCCGCAAATGGTAAGGGCAATAGACGATAGATTTATAGTCTTAGAAATAATTATTGTTTTATTTGTTTATTTTTTCTTTGGCAAATGATTTCAGTAGATCTGAGCTTGGATGGTCAGCAAGTGATACTAATTTGTTGGCAAGTACCACTGGAACAAGCGAGTTGTAATATAAGTCACATTTTAGAGCGGTAATATTATATAAAATTTCATTAATATTAATATAGTCGTCTATTTGTGGTTCAACTTTCGCTTGGGTATTCGGAATAGTTGCTACATATACATTGTTATGCTCAGACTTAAAGATAACCTTATGACCATAATATGATGAGCTGGCGTATGGTTCATTATCTCTTCCGTTTCCGGGAATTATATATTTATATATATAACTATTTCCAAGCAACAACATCTGTTTTGGCAACATTCTTTTAGATGCTTGTACCGCATGCTCAACAAAAGAGCCGCTTTTTTCAAGGCCGACTAAATAGATTGCATGGTGTTCATTCAAAAAAATCATTAGTTGACGCATAGGCTTGTGAAGATTAGCAGTTTGACCAAAAAAAGCAAGCGGTCCGTCTTTTACAAAAAGGGTCTGCTCTAATAAACTTGGCCTTATAGTGAGCATCTGTTTGATAAGATACACGATTATAATTTGCTCAACTGTAGTTGTCAAATAGCCAAGAATTCCACCGGCTCCAAGCTCATTATCAATGGCTTCGTGAAGTCTTAAAACATCTGTTAGATATATTTTTTCGCCGCAATGAGGACACTTTATAGTGTAGTCACTTTGAATTTTATGCCTCTGTATATCGACTCCCTCATTACAATTGGGACAAGTAGCTAAATGCCAAGTATCTTTGACATTGGGGGCATTATACTCTTCAAAAATAAGCCATTTTAATGCATCCATGAATCCATTTCTCTCTGGTTGGGACATGAAGAATTCATATATTGTCCTTCTAACTGACGATAAAAAGTCAACTTCACCATCAAGGGCAATGCCTTTTGTTGGAACAACAAGTTTTATCCTTTGTATATTTTGAAGTTTAGAAAAATCGTCTGGATCTATAAATGGCTTTTGTTTTAAATCTAACAAATCTTGATGTTTAAAAAATAATGCACCAAATTGAAAGAAACCGATGGTTGATGAAGGAAAATCTTCCTTTACAAAAATGTTTGTATAACCTCCATCAATAGTAACAATGTTTTTTATTGGATTATTAATAGACTCTTTGAGTGTGTAAAGCTTGATATCTTTGTCTTCTATTTCCTCATAGTAAGGAGGAATTTTACACTTTGATAAGAAAGATTGAACTGCAGCATCATTTATGATATTAGTATGTGATGTTTTACTTGCTCTCTCAAAAGGCTTATTTGAATAGTCATTACCATAGCTCATATTGTTAATCTCCCTGTGCCGTAAATCTATCAATTTGGACTGGCACAACAAAGGCATTAGAATAGGTTTTCATTCTAATAAAACCCTTATCACTTCCGGAACTATAGCGAATTAGGCTATCACAGAAATCGGAAAAATCGTAAAACTTCTTGATTTCTTTTAGCTCATCTTCGTTATTTAAGTGTGCAATAAACCAATTTTGAGTATTTTTTAATATGTTTGAGGAAATTGAACTGGCTGCTTTTTCACTTACCTCTGTTGTAGCCTCAATCACTTTTTTTACCGTATTAGACTTACCTGTTCTCGTCATACCGAACAAAGCGGTCCGTTTACCTAAAAAATCACTTGGACTGACATATACGGGAACGTCTGGATGCTTATCTTGAAAGCGCCGGCTGGAACTATATCGAATTTTTCCGATTCTGTAATCTGTATTGCAGCCAATAGAAGTGTTTCCGTCTCTAAAATTAACGATTTGTTCAAGAACCTCACCAACAGGCTTATATGCAACATAATTATGCGCACTATAATAATTTTCCACATCGGCGCCAAACTGAATTTTCCCACTTTCATCGCGGTAAAACGTGCCAAGGATTCTACATTCCAGGCCTGAAAAGCTAAACGTATATTTTGTGAAGTCATCAAGCTGATTTTTTTTGCCTGAAGTTTTGAGATTATCCTTATAGTATTCTACCATAGATGCAATTACATCATTGTCCGTGGGAAGCTTTGCAGGCCTGAGTGCTCGTAACAACAAGCATTCATCTACATCGTCATTTTCGTTTTCGTAAAAAGCAAGTAAAAATGTTCCTTGAGGAATTCCACCCACCTTTTCTTTCCAAGCATCTGTTATCAGTAAATATGCTTTATCAAAATCAAGATAGTAAGGTCTCCCAATAAATAAATCAGCTTTTTTAGCTTCAGCAAAAATATCCACCATAGCTAAGTTTTTTATCTCTTGCGTCAAACTCATAACTCAAATGCCCCCATTTTAATACTTGAATTTAGTGATGGCTCTTTGAAACGAATGATAGATTGCTTCCCATAATCCATGTTGGCCTCTATGCTTATCCATTGGCGTTTTAGTTTTTCAGCACAGAATCCCGTAGTATTGCTACCTCCAAATGGGTCAAGCACCAAGTCTCCTTCATCTGTCAAAAATTCAATAAAGAAGCTTGCCAGCTCGAGCGGCATTCGCGCAGGATGAGGAACTATTCCTTTTTCTTTACAGGTCTTTGTAAAGAAATCGTTTGACTTCGTATTTGAAATACTAAACATAGAATAGGGTAACCGCAACTCCCTGTCTTCATCTATTTGTTCTAATTCCAAAACATTATGTGATATGCTCCCATGATTATCGGTCAAAAATCCTTTTTCGCTGATTACATGTTCTGATGGACGTTTACCTGAATTGAACTTGCCTGATTCAAGTAATTTTTTCATTTTTTTGCTATATGGCCGCAATACTCGACGATTATCTGCTTTGGGATAATCTGAGTTTGACATCCACCATATATGAGTAAAACTATCAATAGCTCTAATTCGATTAATTGTTACCCATTGAGCTGGAGATGGTAATCTTGCAGGATTATAACATATGAATTCTTGGCACAGTCTGAGTCCTGCTTTTTCGTTATTTACAAAGCTTAAAAGACTATTCAAATGCAATAATGATTGTACGGGACGATTTTTCTCCCAGGCATTACCCATTTCAATTACAATAGATCCATTTGGCGCCAATACACTTGAAAATAGTTCTGCTAACCCTGTAAACCACGTTAGATATTCCTCACCATTTAAATTTCCATATTGTTTTTTATTATTGAGAGGAAATGGTGGAGAAGTAAGTATTAACTGCACTTTTTCCTTTAGCTTTAGTTCTTGAATTGTTTCTTCACATTTTCCTAAATAATATTTTCCATAATCGGTGCTGTATAGTTTATTACTCATTTTTAGTCACTCTCCCGTTCTCCGGCTATTCTTTAAAGAACATCTTGTCTCTTCCCACTTAATTTAATTTCAAATATATCGAACGTAGTTTCAAAAAAAGCTTGTATTAATTTAAAACATCAAAAATTAGGTATATATCTTTAGAGGTCATCCTCTATTTTAAAACATGCTACTACTTGCTGAAGATTTCGATCACTTTTATTACTTCTTTAAAGGCCCCTATTAATTATTGTATTTTGTATAGACTTTCACACTATCCCACCACCAATTTATTTGTCTTCTTCAAAAACTTCGCCGGAATCGGTCGGTCCAGCTGCCAGGTGATATTCATGGGTCTGCTCCCATTGTGCTTCACATAATTCGCCGTGCCCAGGAAGGTATAGGCCTCGGCGCCTCCGGTGATCCGGTCCGCCTTGAACTCCCGGACAAACAGCAGCACCTTGCTCCCCCGCTCCCTGTGGTGAATGTACCGCTGTCCGGTGGGTGAGTCTGCCGCTGTGGTACTCTGGCTCTGCCAGTGGAACAGGGTCTCGCTCACGGAGTAATCGTGATACATGGTGGTGGGTGAGTAGTCCTTGTCCGCCTTATTCAGCGTCACAAAGAACACATCCAGTTGTTTCTCCGGCAGCCACTTGACACCCTCACGGACCGTGGCGGGTTTCAGAAAATCCAACGCCACCAGCAGATGGTCCCGGGTATAGGTGCAGTGGAGATCCAGCGGGCAGTCAAAGCTCAGCTCCACCGGCTCGTCAATGAAGTCGATCTGCTCATATCGATAGCGGAGCAAATCCAAAAGCTCGCCCAGCAGCACGGGACTGTCCGAGAGGGCATACAGGTTGTCCAGCACCTCATCGGACGCCCAATTCTCTGCCGCCTTGCCCCAAACGGTCACATAGAACATCTGGAGCATCCGCTGCTCCAGCTCGCCCAGCGTCGGAAAGTCCACATCGTCCAGGCGGGGCAGCAGATCCAGCAAAAAGCGGATCCAGCGCCGGGAGTCCACAACGGCCAGCCGGCCCAGGGCTTTCGTCAGGACCTCCTCCAGCGGTTCGTTAAAATCCGCTATCACATCCGCCCTGGCACAGATGCGAGAGAAGGAGGAAAACTTGTAGATTGTCCTGGGGTCCAAATGATAATAGTCCAGAAAGTTTGCCAGGGTCAGATTCAAACCGCTATCCTCCGCAAAGCTGGCAACCCGAGACACCAGCCCGGCGGTATTGCCGTAGGAGGCACGGATGTTATCCAGGATGTACTTGGCAGCCTTCTTCTCCAGATGGATATAGCAGCCCTTGGGCGCGGAGATAAACCCGTCTTTAATCTCCCGGGTCACGCTGCGAGTGGTATTGGACAGCAGGGCGGCAAACTTGTCCTCAAAGTTATACCACTTGTTGGCCTGGCCGATAAAATCCAGCACGGTCAGGCATTCCTTATCCTCCGCCAGCCGTAGGCCACGGCCCAGCTGCTGGAGGAAGATGGTCAAGGACTCGGTGGGCCGCAGGAACAGCACCGTATTGACCTCTGGGATGTCCACGCCCTCGTTGTAGATGTCCACCACGAAAATGAAGCGCACCTCGCCGCTCACCAGCCGCCCCTTGGCGGCTTTCCTCTCATCGTCAGAGGATTTCCCGGTCAGGAAAATGGAGGGGATGCCGTGGCTGTTGAAGTAGCGGCACATAAACTCCGCATGTTCAATGGACACGCAGAAGCCCAGGCCCTTCACCTCGTCGATGTCGGTCACATACTTGAGAAGGGAGGACACCACCAGATCGGCGCGACGGTTGGCCACGGCACCACTGAGGGTGTAGAGATTGGAAAGCTCATTTTTGTCGTAGCCGCCGGCGCTCCATTTCAAGGTATTCAGGTCCACCGTGTCGGTGACGCCGAAATACTGGAAGGGGCACAGCAGCTTGCGGTCAACGGCCTCCGGCAGACGGATTTCCGCGGCGATCCGGTTGTTGAAGTAGGGCAGCACGCTCTTGCCGTCCATACGCTCCGGAGTGGCGGTCAGGCCCAGGAGGATCTGAGGCTGGTAGTAGGACAGCAACTTCTGATAGGTAGGCGCCGCCGCGTGGTGGAATTCGTCCACCACAATGTAGTCATAAAAATCCGGGGCGGTCTTGGCGGTGAAATCCTGGGAGTTGAAGGTCTGGATAGACAGAAACAGGTGGTCAATGCCCTCTGGACGGTAGTTGCCCACAAACAGCTCTCCGAAATTGGCGTCCTTCAAAACCGCCCGGAAGGTGTACAGGCTTTGCCGCAGGATCTCCTCCCGGTGGGCCACAAAGAGCAGTCGGCAGGGCTTTCCGGGATGTTGCCTGCAAAAACGCTTATAGTCCAGGGCGGAGATCACTGTTTTTCCGGTGCCGGTGGCGGCCACCACCAGATTGCGGGTGTAGCCCCGGACGGCGCGCTCCGCTTCCAGCTTGTCCAGGATCTCCTGCTGGTAAGAGTAGGGCGCAATATCCATGGTGTAGACTTCGGCATTGTTGGCGTTGAAGTATTTTTCCGCCTTCAGCGCCCGGGCCAGCCGCTCCTTCTGATCTTCGGGGTAGTACTCAAATTCACTGGAATTCCAGTAGCTCTCGAAGGTGGCGGCGATCTTTTCGATGGTCTCCGGCAAATCCCGGCGGGTCACCTTCACATTCCATTCCAGGCCGCTGGAGATGGCGGCGTTGGACAGGTTGGAGGAGCCCACATAAGCGGTGGTAAAGCCGGTGTCCCGGTAAAAGACATAGGTCTTGGCGTGGAGCCGGGTGCGCTTGGTGTCGTAGCTGACCTTAATTTTGGTGTTGGGCAGGGCCCGCAGTTCCTCAATGGCCTTCACATCGGTGGCTCCCATGTAGGAGGTGGTGATGATCCGCAGCACCCCTCCGTTTTGGGTGAACGCCCGAAGCTCGTCCATCAAGAGCCGCAGGCCGCTCCACTTGATGAAAGATACCAGCATGTCAATGCGGTCAGCGGAAACGATCTCCTTTTTCAGCTCCGTATACATTTGGGGCTCATGGATGGCTCCGGTGAACAGACTGCTCTGGGCGATGGAGGTCTCCGGCCGGCTCAGATCGGCAGCCGTTTTGCCCACCGCCAGCCTGGGGTCCTGCTCCCGTAAAAGCGCAAGAAGCTGCTCCGCCCGCTGGTCGACGCTCAGCGCAGCAAAGTCAGCTTCTTTCGTTGTATTTTGGATGAGGTCTACGATCTGGTTGGCGAGGCCGATCTGGGTAGAGATGTCTCCGCCGTTGTCCCCCACAGTCTCTAACCCCTTCTGCACCACATCCGCCAGATACTGCGCCAGTACCTTGGAGGCCTCCGCCTTGTCAATGGGCGCAACGGATTTGCGGGCGTCGGGAATCTCCGAAAGCTCGCGGTTCAGGGCGGTATTGATAACTTGTTCATAGAGGCCGGGAGACAGCATAATCGTTCCCCCTTCCAATCTTCTCTTTGGCGATGTATATTGTACTTAGTATAGCTGGAATTACAAAATCCAGCAAGGGCTGATTGGCAAATATCGACAAAGCTGTTCGGCTTTGATCTATCCCATTTCCCATCATTGAAAACTCAGTTTAACATGATATTTGTCCCATAAGCAGGACTATTCTATGCAAAACTCCCTGTCGAAACAGAAAGCGGATGATGTAAGCTGTGTACACTTTCTTGACCCAAGGCAAAATGATATCTATTTTCCCAAGTCTTGAAGCAAATGCCCCAATTATCTACCTCAACACCTTCTCTGACGAGGGCTGGAAGGTATATGAGACCGCGCAGGCTGCCGGCTGTCCGCCGTTTACGCTGGTGGCCATCAGTGATTTGGACTGGAACCACGATATGGCGCCCTGGGACAGCCCACCCGCTTTCAAAAACGCCGAGCCCTGCACCGGCGGCGCGGATGACTATCTGCGGCTCCTGACCGAAGAAATCATCCCAATGGCAGAGAGGGAATACCCTGGGAAACTCAGCTGGCGGGGGATCGCCGGGTATTCCCTGGCCGGACTGTTTGCCTTGTATGCCATCTACCAGACAGATCTATTTTCCCGTGTAGGAAGCATGTCCGGCTCCCTCTGGTTTCCCGGTATGAAGGAGTACATCTTTTCTCACGAGCCAAAGCGTCGGCCGGACTGCATATATTTCTCTCTGGGGGACAAGGAGAGCAAAACCAGAAACCCAGTTCTGCGGAGCGTCAGGCTGAATACGGAAGAAACTCAGGCATTCTATCAGGGCAAGGGGATTGATACGGTATTCCAACTGAATCCGGGCAATCACTACAACCATGCTATAGAGCGTACAGCTGCAGGCCTTTGTTGGCTCCTGAGCAGGTGAGGCGCCCCCTCTTCCCGTCAGGCTGTATTCTTTGTATAGGCGTGCTAAAAACTGATACGCCTGAGAGTCAGAAATGACTTGCTTTCAGGCTTCGCCAGAGTTACAATACCCCAAACCCGAACAGGAAAAAGAGCCCTTCTGGACAGGCGGCGGCAGCGGATGCCGCGCCTGGTCAAGAAGGGCTCTTTGACCACATGTTTGACCACAGACAGCGTCGGAGTACACGGAAACAGTTGAATTAAGAGCGGCGAAGAGTGCGCGGAATGCAGCGGAATTGGTCAAATTGATTGAAAAGTATCAGAAAAAATTTAGTTCAACCGTTTGGGAGCAAGATGCCGGGAGTTCGAGTCTCCCTGAAGTGTACCCCATGTCAAGGACAATTTTGAATTTTAGGGGTTAAAAATGACCCCAGATATGATAACATGTAGCTGCTTTACCGCCAGGGAGGATAGGGCAACGCTGAGGAGCGACCCGAGCGCCCGGGCGAGTTTGCGGGAGGCAGTGTGCATGAGCATGCTGCCTTTTTTATCACTGCCTCCTGGAAACCAAAGCGCTAAACCTCGGGGTCCGGGGCAGAGCCCTGGGAGTTACGTTTTTTCGAGATGCCCGGTTTCAGCGGATATACGCCAGTCTGACGGTAACAGTAATACTCCCGCGGGGAGAGCTTTTCCAGATCCCACTGGTAGCGATCTTTGTTGTAGTAGTCCATCCAATCGGCGACAACAGCTTGAACCTGCTCATAGGTGTCACACCCGGCAATCAGAGCAGCAATCTCATCCTTCATGTGACCGAAGAAGCTCTCCTGCGGCGCGTTATCCCAGCAGTTGCCCTTCCGTGACATAGACTGCACGAAGGAAGCATCCTTGAGCTTCTGGATAAAGGCGTTGCTGGTATAGTGGCAGCCTTGATCGCTATGGACAATGGTCGAGTTGTCCAGCTCGGCTCCATACTTGCTGCACATGGCGTCAACCATGTCAAGAACGAAGTCGACTCTGAGGTTGTCACTAAGCCGGTAAGCCAGCACTTCATGCGTACAGACGTCAAGGATCGGGGAGAGATAACAGACGCCGCCCTGGTAAAAGATGTAGGTAATGTCTGTCAGTAAGGCTTTCCGTGGTGCGTAGCTTCGGAACTGACGGTTAATCTCGTTCTTTGCCACATGGCTCGTCTTCATCGCCTTGGCCATTTGCCGATAGGGATTTGCCTGACGGATGGGACAGCGGAGTCCATATTTTCGCATCAGACGGCGAATCTTCTTGATGTTCATGACGACAGGCGGATCAAGATGCAGCAGGCGCATGTAGATGCTCCGTGCTCCCTTCTTGTATCCCCGAAATTCATAAGCCTGCTTTACCAGGGCAAAATCTGTGCTGTCCGTTTCCTCACGGCTTTGCCTCAACGGCGCGGCATCCAGCCAGGCGTAATATCCGGATCGGGATACGTCTGCGATCCGACACAGAGCACTGATATTCAACAGATTGCCGTCTTGCCGTACAGCCTCGAGGATGAGACCGTACTTTACTTCTGCCGGTGCTTGGATTCCCATTGTTTCTGAGCCTCCATATTTGCCGCCTGTAGTTTTTTTAAGAATTCGACCTCCTGCCTTGTGTAAGCAAGTTCATTCTCAAGCTGCCGGATCCGCTGCTCTACCGTTTCTTCTCCAGTCTTCGGAGGGCGTCGGTAATTCTCGCTGCGCCTATCCGAGAAGCCGCTTTCCTGCTTGGCTTTCTTGTTAAGTGTGTAGGAGAAGCCTTCCACGCGGCTGGCTCCGAGAATCTCTGGATCGATCCCGTACTGGCGCATCGTTTCCATCACAGGAATCCCCTGACTTTTCTTCTCATAAGCCAGTTCCTTGAAGGCCTCAGTAAAGCGCACCGTGTTGGCGGTCACTGAAGCAACGTACGGATTCTTCCTAAGCTTCTCAATCTCTTGCTTGGACAGTGGGTTCGTGTGCGTCTTCTTGCTCATCTGTATCCATGCCTTTCTGTCCTCTTCATGGATACATCTTACCACACAAATCTTTCCCGCAAAAGTGTCCACCGTTAAGGGCGTCCCCCTAATCTTCCTGTCCGAAGATCAGGGCGCCCCTAAACTATGAGTGTCCATTCTGCAGGGTACAGTTTAAACAGAGATCCAAAGAGAGGATTTACGCCAAACACAGGAGTAAACAGCACCGCACAAAGCAGACTGGCCACACCTACCTGCATGAAGCTGTTGGACCATAACCAGCCCAAACCAGCAGCGGCATCGTGAAAAACTTCTTTGCCGGATTCCTGCTTTTTAACGCCAAGAAGCATACAGGCAAATACCACGGTAATCATGTGAGTTGGCAATGTCCCGATTGAAGACATCATATCTTGGGGGATTACTCCGAGTGCGTATGGGCCAAGAGCCAAGCCTATCAGTCCGGCCAGCAAAGAGGCGGGGATGAAAGCTTTCCGTAACAGAGGAACCTTTAACCGGATCAGTGTAGCTACTACCAACAACAGTCCCACAATCGCTACATAGTAGAGGAGATTGCCCATTGTTGAACTGGAGATATTTTCTACAGGTATCATGGTATGATTTCTCCCTTCTTTTGAGTGCGGAGTGTTAGTCAACCAAAGTGAAGGCTGCTAGTAATCTTTCTGATATGAGGGGGGCAGATCCTGATGCAAGGAAACAATACTTTGGTACTCTCCTCCTTCTAGAAAAAATTTTCTTTTTTGTTTGGCCAAACAAGAAGAATATTCTTCTTTAACGCAATCATATCACAAAAAAATATTTTTGCAAGCATCTTGAAATAAAAAAATAAATTTTTTCTTTTTGAATTCTATGTTTTGCACAATTCTGGATTGTTCGACTAAAAACGAAATATATGTGGTTTTTTTGTCAGTCTATGCTATAATTAAATGCAAGAATCTCTATCTTTACGGGGAAGTTCCCGAGAAAAGAGGTATTTAGGATGCAGGAATTGTTAGAGCGGATTATGAAAGAACAAGATTCTTTTCCCGCCGCACAAAAGCAAGTTGCAGCCTACGTAGTAGATAACTATTATCAGATTCCATTTCTCTCCATTACTGCACTGGCCAGAAATATTGGGGTTAGCGATACCACAATCATAAAGTTCTGCAATCAACTGGGGTTTTCAGGGTTTGGTGACTTTAAAAAGGTTTTTTCTGATTATGTCCATTCTGAGCTGACGATGTACAACAAGATTTCGCGCAGCAGTTTGTCGCCTCACTCCGAGCATTCTCCCTTTTCGGAAGTTTTAGAGGAGGATACGGCTAATATTCAGTCTACTTTGACGAATCCCATCAATCTGGACAACATGGATCACCTGATTCAAATGATTCAGTCAGCAAAGGGGATCTATGCATTAGGTGGTCGATCGTCCTCTGCGTTAGCGGAGCATCTGGCCAGTACGCTGCGCTATCTGGGACTGCAGGTACATACTATGACGGGCGGTGTAGGAGACTATTTAGACCAAATTTCTACGATTAACACCGAAAATCTGGTTATTGCCTTCTGCTTCCCACGATATACCAAATTGATTGTAGACTCGTTGCGTGATCTGCATGAAAAAGGTATTCCAATTGTCCTGATTACAGATACAGGACTTTCTCCGGCCTACCCATATGCAGATCTAGTATTCCATTGCTCGGTTACGTCTAGTGCGTATTTCCCGTGCTATGCCAGTTGTATGTCTCTAATCAACGCTATTTGCCGCGGAGCGGGTGCGGCCCTCAATCCCAATGCGTCTCTCCATGTGCGGGATTTGGAAAAGCAACTGTTGGAACGGGGTATTTTCCTATAATAACTGAGTTCATCACCAATGAATTTTTGATAGGCTTCTCTGAATAGAAAAAATCTCCTGGTTTCCGTTGTTTATGGGGAAACTAGGAGATTTTTAACTTTGAGATACAGGAAAAAGTATAGTGTGTTCCAAGTCATTTAGCATCAGAATGGCGCTGCTCCCTGGACAATACACCGCCCTTGTTGGTATCATACGGTTGAGAATGCTCCAAGTGGAGTGCAGACCCGTTTTGCCAATAACGAGAATCAGCTTATCTCGATTTACAGGAGGATATCTTATGCTGTTAGGTGTTGACTATTACCCGGAACAGTGGGACAGCGCCATTATGGAGGCGGATATGGACCGCATCCTGGAGCTGGGGTGCAACGTGATCCGGATCGGCGAATTTGCCTGGCACCACATGGAGCCAGAGGAGGGGAAGTTTGACTTTTCCTACTTTGACGGGGTCATTGATATGGCCAAGAGGAAAGGTCTTCAGATCATTTTCGGTACCCCCACCGCCACGCCCCCTGCCTGGCTGATCCGCAAGCACCCAGATACCCTCTCCCAGTTCCCTGACGGATCCTCCCGGGCCTTCGGCGGCCGCCATACCTCCTGTTACAGCAGCCTGCCCTACTGGGAGCACTGCACCAGGATTGTCACAGAGCTGGCCCGGCACTACAAGGATGAAAAGGCCATTGTGGCATGGCAGATTGACAACGAGCTGGGCCACGAGGGCAGCGACCAGTGCTGGTGTCCCCGGTGCCGTGCCAAGTTCCAGAACTTCCTGAGTGAGAAATTTAGGGGCGATATTCGGGCCCTCAATGAGACCTATGGCACCACCTTCTGGAGCCAGGAGTACAACTCTTTTGCTGAAATTCCCCTGCCCACCCCCACGATTGCCACCCATAACCCTGCCCTGCGTCTGGACTGGGAGCGCTTTTGCAGCTGGAACATCCGCTCCTTTGCCGCTTTCCAGGCCAAACTGCTCCATGAGATCATTCCTGGAGCTGTGGTGATGCACGACTTTCCCGGCGGCGGGCTGGGCAAGCGAGTGGATTATTCCGGTGTGGCTCAGGAGCTGGATCGAGTGGCCTATAATAACTACCCGGTCTGGGGTGGTCAGAAGGAGCCCCTGTCTCCCGGCGAGATCGCCTTCGGCTTGGACTACATCCGGGGACTGAGAGGGGAAAACTTCTGGATTACCGAGGCTATCATGGGAGCCCAGGGCCATGATATCACCGGATTTCTGCCCCGGCCCAACCAGGCCAAGCTGTGGAGCTGGCAGGGAATGGCCCACGGCTGCGAGGGGCTGATGTACTTCCGCTACCGGGGAGCCACCAAGGGAGCTGAGCAGTTCTGCTACGGAATTCTGGATGCGGACAATGTCTCCCGCCGACGCTTCTTTGAGGTGCAGAGTTTCTTCCGGGAAGTTCGTCCCTATGAGCAGGTCCTCACCACCCCTGTACACAGCGATGTGGCCATTCTCTACGACTTTGACGCCTTGGCCTCCTTCCGAATCCAGCAGCAGAGCTGCCTGCTGGACTGTGAGCGGGAGATGAAGCGGCTGCACAGCTGTCTGTTCCGGGTGGGCCAGAGTGTGGACGTTATCCCCGCCAGCCGGGACTTCTCCCATTGCAAACTGGTGCTGGTGCCCAATCTGATCGTCACCGATCCCGACTTTGCCGCCCGGCTGAAGGCCTATGTAGCCAGAGGCGGCGTGGCGGTGGTGACCTACCGCACGGCGGTGAAGGACCGGGACAACAATCTGGTTTTTGGCAAGACCATCCCTGTGGACTGCGGTGACCTGCTGGGCCTGTATGTGGAGGAGACCGAGAGTGTTCAGGCGTATGACTGCATCCCCCTTGCCGGGGAGAAGGGCAGCGGTACTGCCGGTATCTTCCGGGATATGGTGGTACCCCAGGGAGCCCAGGTCCTGTGGCGCTATGATGATCCCTTCTACCGCTCCTACGCAGCCATCACCCGCAATGCCTACGGGCAGGGTGCGGCTTACTATCTGGGAACTACCCCCGACCAGGCCACCCTGGACCAGGTGCTTGGGCAGGCCATGGAGGAAGTTGGTTTGCAGCGGCTGGACCTGCCCGAGGGCGTGGAGTCGGTACTCCGGGGCGAAGGGGACAGCCAGGTTCGTATCCTTCTCAACCACAACGAGGTTCCTGTCCATGCCCTGGGACAGGAGCTGGCCCCCTTCCAGGTCAAGGTTCTTCCTGTGACATAACTGACCGGAAAATGCGGGCGTATGTTGTTTTGGTGTCCTTGATTAGAAGGCGTTGCAAGGGAAAACGGCTTGTGATACACTGAATCAAAAGGCAAAACAGCCCAAAAAGGAGCGATACCATACCATGAAACGCAGTGAGATTAACGCCGCTTTGAAAGAGATGGAGCAGATGGTGAAGGAGTACCGCTTCGCCCTGCCACCCTTCTGTGACTTTACTCCGGAGCAGTGGCAGGAAAAGGGCCACGACTACGATGAGATTCGGGACAATATGCTGGGTTGGGACATCACCGACTACGGCATGGGCAACTTTGATAAGATGGGTTTCTCTCTCATCACCATCCGCAACGGCAACCTGAAGATGGACAAGTACACCAAGACCTATGCAGAGAAGCTGCTGTACATCAAGGAGGAACAGTACTCCCCCATGCACTTCCACTGGTCCAAGATGGAGGATATCATCAACCGGGGCGGCGGCAACGTGCTCATCCGGGTGTATAACTCCACCCCTGATGAGGAGCTGGACAAGGAGTCTGAGGTCCATGTCCACGTGGACGGCCGGGAAATGGTGGTTCCCGCGGGCAGCCAGGTCCGGCTGACCCCCGGTGAGAGCATCACCATCTACCCCTACCTCTACCACGACTTTGAGGTGGAGCTCGGCTCCGGGCCTGTGCTGCTAGGGGAGGTGAGCCAGTGTAACGACGACAACACCGACAACCGTTTCTACGAGAAGCTGGGCCGCTTCCCCGCCATCGAGGAGGACGAGCCCCCCTACCGCCTGTTGTGTAATGAGTATCCCGCCGCCAAGGACTGAAAAAGAAACCGTGGAGACCGCAAAAAGCGATCTCCACGGTTTTTTCATGTTTACCAAGCGGTAAGGATTTCCAGCAGAGCGCCATACAGGTCATGGTCCAGCTCCATGGCGTTGAGCTGACCCAGCAGCACAGGAATGCGGGATTCTTTGGCAATGCGGCGGTAGATCTCATCCTTCAGATCGAAGGAGATCTCTGCCTGATCTAGGAAGCGGAAGCACCGCTCTGTGGTATCGTTGTCCATCTTCCGGTGCTCCAGACCCAGAGAGATCTCCAGCCCGGTTTCCACGGGGACATCTTCCACCGTAACGGTGAGGATACGGCGGAAGGAATCGTAGGAGCTCTGGGCGGATGCCGCAGTTTCGCCCACCTTAACCTCCACCGCTCCGGCGGCATCCGCAAAGCCAGTCAGCTCTACGGTGAAGCTGCGCTTGCTGGGGATGAGGCTCCGTTCTCCCTGGGCGGGATGGACGGTGAATACGGCCCGGCCGTCCGCCTCCCGGTAGGTCATGGGGGTGGTGACACATACCCCATTGAGATAGGCCTGTGTGGCGTTGTCGTCCTCATAGAGGGTAAAGTCTCCGTCCGCTCCGGCGAACACCTTGATGCGGAGGGAGGTGGGATTGGAGGCCGCCTGGGTGCCCGAGATCTCGTCAGTGAGAGGCAGAATGGCTCCGGCGGGAGCCAACACGGGGATGCTGTCCAGACTGCGGTACAGGTCCAGTGTCCGTCCGCCGGCGTACACCATGCCGGTGTACAGGTCGTACCAAGTCCCCTCCGGCAGCCAGGTGGGCACCTTGGCCACGTTCAGTCCCTGAATGCGGGGCGTAGTAACAGGGGTGGCCATCAGCTGGGTGCCGAAGCAGTATTGGGTCTTATATTGGTAGGATTCCTCCGCCTCGCTCCAGCGGTAGTAGAGAGGCTCCACCAGGGGGAGGCCCTCCTTCCAGGCGCGGTAGTTCATGGTGTACAGATAGGGCACCAGACGGTGGCGCTCCTGAAGCGCCTGCGTCATCGCCTGCCGTGACTCTTCCTTGTAGCGCCAGGGCTCTTTGCCCTGGAAGGGGCTGTTGGAGGCGTGGAGCCGGTTGATGGGGGAGAACACGCCCAGCTGTCCCCAGCGGGTGACCAGCTCGTCATTGCGGTAGCCGTGCATGTGGCCACCGATATCGTGGCTCCACCAGCCGTAACCGATGTTGGAGGCGTTGGCGGTAAAGTAGGGCTGGAAGTTCAGAGACTCCCAGGTAACAATGGTGTCTCAGGAAAAGCCTACGGGGTAGCGGTGGCTGCCCGGACCGGCGTAGCGGGAGAAGGTGAGGGGGCGCTTGCCGTCCCGGCCGCTGTCCAGGAAGTGGTAGTGGTTCAGGATCCAAAGGGGATCCAGCCCCTCCACCTTGCACAAGCTTCCCTGCTGCCAGTCGATCCACCAGAAGTCCACGCCCTGCTCCTCCAAGGGATGGTGGAGGTACTTGAAATAAGCCTCCAAAAACTTGGGGTCGGCGGGGTCGCAGGCCACCGGGTCCTCCGCCTGCCAGTCCGCCCCCATCTCCTTGGCCATGGGCAGATACTGCTCCTCATGGGCCTGCACGCCCTCGGCGGGGTGTACATTCAGGGTCACCTTCATGCCGCGGCGGTGCAGCTCCTCCAGCAGTGCGGGCGGGTCGGGGAAAAGCTCCCGGTTCCAGGTGTAGCCTGTCCAGCCGCTGCCGTACTTGGGGTCGATGTCCACCAGGTGCCAGTCCATGTCGATGACCCCCACGGTGAAGGGGATGTTTTCCTGCTGGAAGCGGTCCATCAGCTTCAGATAGCTGTCCTGAGTATAGCGGTAGTAGCGGCTCCACCAGTTGCCCAGAGCAAAGCGGGGCAGCATGGGGGCAGAGCCGCACAGATGGTAAAAGTCCTGAAGAGCCTGGGTATAGTCGTGTCCATAGCCCCAGAAGTACAGGTCCTGGATGCCCTTTTTTCGGGGCTCCAGCCAGCCGTCCTCCAGCAAAATCTGAGAGGAACTGTCATCCAGCACGGCAAAGCCGTTGCGGGAGAGAATACCGCTCTCCAGAGGAATGGCGCCGTTGGCCTCGTCCAGAGTGCGGGCGGTGCCGCCCAGGTCGCTGGCCTTCTGGCCGTAGCGCCAGATGCTGTGGTATTGGGTGAGGCCGCCCTTCACCTGAATTCTCAGACCCTGGGGAGAGAACGGCTTTTCGTTATACACCAGGTGCACGCGGTCGGTGTGAATCTCCAACTGTCCATCCTGGTGCAGCACCCGAAAATTGGTTTTGGGGAAATCCCGGTGGAGGACGGTCTGGGTGGGCCGGTCCTCAAAGACTCCGTCGGGGCTGTACTCCAGGCGCAGCAGGCCCTGGGTGAGCACCGTGATGCGGTAGTGCTGCCCGGCGACAATGTTCTCTGGGCAGGTAGCGGGCGTGGTTTGGATATGGTAGATGGGATTCAAGACAGATACCCCCTTATTGTTTTTCCACTGGTTATTGGTTATGACCGCATTGTACATATTCTGGAAGTAAAAGTCCAGAGGGGAAGCCATCCTTACAGCGGTGCTTTTTGCCAAAGGCAGTACCTATAACGTGGTTCGGATTTCCAGCGGATGAAACAAAAAGGAGCCCCGGACTTAAATTGGTCCGGAGCTCCTGATAAAGTATGTAAGAATGGTTACTGCTTGTGGTCTTCCGTCATGTATTTCCGGTAGCCTGGGTCGATGTTATAGCGCTTGAGGGACCACTTGTGGAAGACGATCTGCAGGAAGTAGAGGATCACCACACCCAGCGGCAGCAGCACGAAGGGAGTGACCTGAGTAAAGCCATAGATCAGATACATCACGGCGATCACGCCGCCCACAGTAAGGGCGTAAGGCAGCTGGGTGCCGACGTGGTCGATGTGGTCCGCGCCGGAGAAGATGGAGGCCATGACGGTAGTGTCGGACACAGGAGAGGCGTGGTCGCCCAGGATGGCGCCGGAGAGGACCGCGCCGCACATGCCAGCAGCGAAGTTCACGTCGCCGGTGATGGCGTAGCCGAGCTGAATGGCCAGCGGGGTCATGATGGCCATGGTGCCCCAGGAGGTGCCGGTGGCAAAGGCGATGATGATGGAGCAGACCAGAACCAGAACGGGGAGCAGGCCCACGGGCACGCTGCCGCCTACGGTGGCGGCTACAAAGTCGCCCAGACCCATGCTCTTGGTCACTGCGGCCAGAGACCAAGCCATGACCAGGATCGCGCCGGTGAGGGACATCAGCTTAAAGCCGTCCACGATGGTGCTCATGGTGTCTTCGAAGGTGAGGATCTTGGAGAACAGCGCCACAGTGATGCCGGTCACTGCCATGCCGAAGGAGCCCCAGTACAGAGCCAGCTGAGCGTCGCAGGCATCTAGAATGGACATGAAATCTGTGCCCGCCCGGTCGGGGTTGGTCATGCCGGTGTAGATGATGCCGAAGATAATGATGGCAAAGGTGACCACGATGGGCAGCACGAAGGAGCGGATCATAGGCTTGGTGCGCTTGGGCTCGCCCAGCTCATGGCCTACGTTCAGCATGGGGTGGGCGTTGGTCTTGGTGAACTGGCCGGTGGTAAGGGCGCGGACCTCAGCCTTGAGTATGGGGCCGTAGTCCCGGCCGGTGTACATAAGCATACCCACAAAGAGCAGGGTAAAGATGGAGTACATGTTGAAGGGCAGGCTCTTGATGTAGGCGCCCATGGGGGTGATGCTGTCGATGCCGGCGGCATCCAGGCCCTGACTGATCATGCCGATCTGGTAAGCGATCCAGTCGGAGATGAAGAACGCGGCGGCAGGAGCGGCGGTGGAGTCCAGCACATAGGAGAACTTTTCGGAAGAAATCTTGTAGTCTTTGCAGATATCACGGAACACGTTGCCGTCCACGGCGGCCACCAGGCAGTCGTTGACCGAGCACAGCATGCCCAGACCCCAGGTTCCCAGACAGACCGAGCGTCTCTTTTTGAATCTGCGCTTGGCGGCTTCAGCCAGAGCCAGGCTGCCGCCCAGTCGCCAGATAAAGGAAATGCCCACGCCCATAAACAGGGTGAAGAGGAGCAGGATCACATTGTCTGCCATGTTGGTGGCGATCTGCTCCAGAGCCAGGGCGGCGCCGGCAAAGGGGTTCCAGTTGCTCATGATCAGCGTACCGGCAAACAGGCCGGCAAACATAGAGAGCAGCACCTGCTTGGTGGCAAAACACAGAAGAATAGCCACAAGAGGTGGGATCAATGCCAGGATGCCATAGTTGGTGTCCATACGAGTTCCTCCTCGTATAATAAGTTTCAAAGTTAATAGTTTCAGGTATCAGCAGGCTTTGAGGTGCCCGTGATACAATAGCTGTAGGACAGCAGGGTCAAGTTCTGAGTCCTCCGGTTGAGCCGTAAGGCT
>ENA-OQNI01000650-OQNI01000650.1-human-gut-metagenome-genome-assembly--contig:-NODE-650-length-35053-cov-3.034502_pt1 | contig 35053 bp, 31 predicted proteins | sample MGYA00242627_ERZ504876 | MGnify/ENA primary metagenome ERZ504876 (study PRJEB26092, sample SAMD00036386) | human gut metagenome | host: Homo sapiens | study: EMG produced TPA metagenomics assembly of... | reverse complement strand
GCATTGGAAATGCAACTTCAATATCCGGTGGAGTCTTTTCATACATCTGATAAGCATCTTCACCGATTGCAATAATTTCTTTTTTATCCTGAACTGCAAGCACATTCTTTTCTTTCCAGATGGTATCTTGCTTTTTGTCATAGACTTTGATTTCGTAGGATCCCAGATCCAGTCCATAGGTGTTCCTTGCCATATGATTCAAATCCTTTCTACAGCATTCCTTCTTCGCGAAAACTCACATACCAATTATTCCCAATGATGATGTGATCTAAAAGCTCGATCCCGATTAGAGCTCCCGCATCCTGAATGCGCCTTGTAATGAGCCGGTCTTCTCTGCTTGGTGTCGGCTCACCACTTGGATGATTATGTAAAATAATAACAAATACAGCATTCTTTTGTAATGCTTCAATAAATAATTCTCTTGGCGTAATTAAGGAAGCATTCACCGTTCCTTTTGATATATTCGTTTCGCCAATGAGTTTTGATTTGGAATTCAGCATGAGCAGTTTCATGATTTCCTGCTTTTCATGCCGGAGATCTTCCATGTAGTACCTTGCAATCGAATCCGGATTTTCAAAACTTAATAATTCCCCGGCAGAGGCTTTGGAAAGTCTCTTCGCAAGCTCTGAGATACAGGATAGCTGGACTGCTTTCACGCGTCCGACACCGTGAATTTTCTTCAATCGCTCAATACTGAACTGATGAATACCGAGAATTCCGCTTTCGCCGTTGTGATAAAGAATACGGCTGGCAAGCTCGAGAGCATTCTCCCCTCTCGTACCGGTCCGAAGCAGCACAGCTAAAAGTTCTGTGTCACTCAGAGCACCGGCGCCGAGCTTTTCGCATTTTTCATAAGGCCTGTCGGCACTCGGTATCTCTTTCATGGTAACTTTTTGATTCATATATTCCTTTAGATTCGATGATTCTCTTCGGTAGACTATAAGAAGCGGTAAATGATAATTGCAATCACAACGCCTATAATGCTGGCGATTGTAATCTTGATCGTAAGACCAAATGTAATGACCAGAAGTCCCAGATTGACTACAATCGGTGTATCAAGCCCGAACGTCTGTCCATAGCCAAGCCAGCTAAGCGCCGGCACCCCTTCTGCCAGCATGCCAATAAAGCCTCCAAGGACGATTCCTGTTAATAACAACAGAAAAAGTGCCCAGGAGTTCTTTCCGCCTGCTCCCTTCATATGTACTCCTCCTCATGTTTCTTCTATCTGAAAACTCCATACATTTTAGCACATTTCTGAAAATGTGTATAGACTTATACCCTTAAAAAATTCTTAAACATTCTTAGGATTGTCGAAAGCCATGTATTTTTGACTGACAGCTTCTGCCACTTTCAGTCCATCCATGGCGGCTGATGTAATACCGCCTGCATATCCTGCACCTTCCCCGCATGGATAAAGTCCTTTTACAGAACTTTGCAAGGTCTCGTCACGCAGAATACGGACGGGTGAAGAGGTACGGCTTTCTACACCGGAGAGGACTGCATCATCGCGGTCGTAGCCTGGGATTTTCTTTCCAAATTCCGTAATTCCCTCTTCCAGGCATCTCGCAATAAACTCAGGGAAAATGCTCCTTACATTGCCCCAGCTATAAGCACCTTTCATCTGTGGGGATATAGTGCCTGCACTGGAAGATGGCACATTTTTCTTAAAGTCACCAAAAAGCTGGACCGGGATCTTCCCTTGTCCTTCAGCATATGCAGCATCTTCTAATTGGCGCTGAAAAGCCAGACCTCCGAGGATGCCTTTTTCTGGGAAATCTTCCGGTGAGACGGTTACGATTACTGCGCTATTGGCATTTTTGCCATTTCGCCCGCTATAGCTCATGCCGTTTACTGCAAGTCGGTTCTCTTCAGATGAAGCATTTACTACATAACCGCCTGGACACATGCAGAAAGTATAGACACCTCTGCCCTCTTTTGTCTTAGCTGTTAATTTATATGCAGCAGCAGGAAGGCTCTCGGGTGCATCTTTACCATATTGAGATTCGTCAATCATATCTTGTGGATGTTCTACGCGTACGCCTACAGCGAATGGTTTTGGCTCCATTTTTATATCTGAGAGATTTAAAAGCCCAAAAGTGTCTCTGGCGCTGTGACCAATGGCAAGTACTGCAACGTCCGTCAGTAAATCTTCTCCGATGTTTGTTCTGGTATCTTCCAGATGAAGCATCGCAAGTGCCGGCTCATCTGAAAAATCAATGCTGCGTTTTGTACGGATTCCTGTCACTTTTGTATGAAAACGAACTTCACCACCCATAGAGATGATTGCCTCACGTATATTTTTAACGACCTTTGCCAGAATATCAGTTCCGATATGTGGCTTTGCATCATAAAGAATGGATTCCGGTGCCCCATATTTCACAAAAAGACGCAGGACTTCCTTTCCTCTGTTATGGGTATCGTGCACAAGCGTATTTAACTTTCCATCAGAAAATGTACCTGCACCGCCTTCGCCGAACTGGACATTAGACTCAGGATTTAGTTTGCCTGTTTTCCAGAAATCTTGTACGTCTTTCTGGCGCTCTTCCATAGAAGCACCACGTTCTAAAAGAATTGGACGGTATCCCATACGTGCAAGCGCATAACCACAGAACAGACCGGCCGGTCCGGTCCCGATTACAACAGGCCTGTAAGTCAGTACATGTGTTCCGGTCGGAGTGCAATGATAGCTATCATTTTCTTCTTTTATTGTAATATTTTTATTCCGGTTCTTTTTTATAATCCGCTTTTCATTCTGAACGTTTGCTGCAATCGTGTAAACATAAAAAAGATTTGGTTTCTTTCTGGCATCCAGAGATTTTTTTTCAATATGCCAGGTCAGAAGATCTGAGCTGGAAATTTTTAATGTTGTATATATTTTCTTTTCAAGGTCACTTTTTTTATGAGTAACCGGAAGCTTTAACTGACTGATTCTGATCATGTTTTCCTCCTTGTACATGTAATCGATAACTAAAAAAGGTCCACCGGACCTTTTTGTCGTATGCTTGGCAACGAAAAAACCAAAGCCATTTTAGCTTTCGCGAAAAATGGCCTTGGTTTAGTATAGCTCATATTTATGTTTCAGACAAGTATACGATTAAAGTTTCCAGATATCCCGGTTATATTCGGCAATGGTCCGGTCAGAAGAAAAATATCCGGCTTTTGCAGTATTTATTAACATTTTTCCAGCCCAGTTCATACGATCCTCGTAGTCAGCCATTACGTTCTCTTTCACAGCAATGTATTCTTTTAAATCGAGCAAAGTCATAAACCAGTCTTTACCGATCAAATCTTTGTATAACCGGCACAGGTTTTCCGGGTCACCGATACGTATCATTTCTTTGCTGATAATAAAATCAACGAGATTTTGTATCAGTGGATCATTGTCGTAATATTGGCCAGAATGATATTCGGACGTTTCATATAATTGAATCACTTCCTGACTGGATTTACCAAAAATATAAATGTTATCTTTTCCGACCAGATTACAGATTTCAACATTGGCGCCATCCATAGTTCCCAGTGTCACAGCTCCGTTCAGCATGAATTTCATATTGCCGGTTCCACTTGCTTCTTTTGATGCAAGCGAAATCTGTTCAGAAATATCACAGGCAGGTATTAGATGAGATGCCTCTGTAACATTATAATTTTCAACCATAATCACTTTTAAATAAGGTGATACCTCAGGATCTGATAACGTAAGCTTTTGGAGGCAAAGGATCAGATGGATGATATCTTTTGCAAGTGTATAAGCAGGTGCAGCTTTTGCCCCAAAGATCATGGTGATCGGCCTCTGTGGAAGCTGACCGGATTTGATCTGTTTATATTTATAAATGGCATAAAGCGCATTTAACTGCTGTCTTTTGTATTCGTGCAGTCTTTTGATCTGAATATCAAAAATGGAATTCGGATCAATGTCCAAATCTTGCTTTTCTTTTAAATGCATACATAGTTTTTGCTTATTCTTCTGCTTGATCTTAAGAAAATGATTCAATACCTTAGTATCGTTCTGATACTCAAGAAGTTTTTCAAGTTTCGAAGAATCTTTCTTCCAGGAATCACCGATTAGACTGCTGATATATTCCGAAAGTTCCAAATTACAGTGCATCAACCAGCGACGGAATGTAATACCATTTGTTTTATTATTAAATTTTTCCGGATAGATCTGATAAAAAGCTTTTAATTCGGAGTTTTTTAAAATATCTGTGTGGAGGGCTGCAACTCCGTTTACACTAAAGCCATAGTGAATGTCCATGTGAGCCATATGCACAAGGTCTTGCGAATCAATGATCGCAACAGACTCATCTTTATATTTTTCTTTTGCTTTAGCGTCTAATTTTTCAATAATCGGAACCAGTTGCGGCACGACCTCATTCAGATAATCGAGCGGCCATTTTTCCAAAGCTTCTGCCAGAATCGTGTGATTTGTATAGGCACATGTTCTGGATACGAGATCAGTTGCAGTATCAAAGTCAATGTCTTGCTCCATAAGAAGCCGGATAAGTTCCGGGATGATCATAGATGGATGGGTATCATTGATCTGAATGACAACATGTTCAGGAAGCGAAGTAAGTTCAAAATTCTGTTCTTTTAGTTCTTTTAAAATAAGCTTTGCACCACAGCAGACCATAAAATACTGCTGATAAATACGGAGCAGATGTCCGGCTTTATCACTGTCATCCGGGTATAAGAATAAAGTCAGGTTTTTGGCAATATTTTCTTTGTTAAAATGAATGCCATCTGTCACAAGTGATTCATCAATGGAGTCTGCATCAAAAAGATGTAGTTTGTTGATTCCGTTACCATATCCGGGAATGTCAATATCATACATGGACGCCTGTAAAGTAAAAGAACCAAACTGAACCGGAAAATGAACATCTGTTTTTATAAGCCAGTTTTCTTTTTCAATCCATGGATTTTTCAACTCTTTTTGCTTGTTGTTTTCAAAAACCTGTCGGAAGAGACCGTAATGTTAATTCAGGCCAATTCCAGCTCCCGGAAGTCCAAGTGTTGCTATAGAATCAAGAAAACAAGCAGCCAGGCGTCCGAGCCCGCCATTTCCAAGTGATGGTTCCGGTTCGAATTCTTCAATTTCTTCCAGAGATTTTCCGTTTTCATGTAAAAGCTTCTTTATATCATCGTAGATTCCTAGATTGATCAAATTGTTGGAAAGAAGTTTTCCAATCAAAAATTCTGCCGAAATGTAGTAAATCTTTTTTGTCCCTTGATTTGCTGGTTTCTCTTTGCATAATTCTTTTGTCAGATGAAGCAGTGCATAATAAACACTTTTATGATCTGCCGCTTCAATAGATGTCTGAAGCTGGTCTTCCAAATATTTTTTGTAATTCATTGTTACTCTCCTTTTTGTTGTAAACTGCGCGCGCATAATTGAGTAATTTTTTTAATTTTTGCTGCCAGATTATCCGTGAAGCTGTCTTCGTCTGAACGCCAGATCCAGTTTCCGCCTAATGTAGAAGGGGTATTTATGCGTGCTTCGCAGCCAAGACCTAAGTAGTCCTGAACAGGAATAATACATGTATCTGCCACACTTCTCATAGCGAGCCGAATATAATCCCAATGAATGTCTGCTTCCGGAGTAAATCGATTTCCAATATATTCCAAAGCCATTTCTTTATCTTCTTCTTTTAAAGCTTGATACCATCCTTGAAGCGTATCATTATCATGGGTACCGGTGTATACAACACAGTTTGGATGATAATTGTGCGGAAGATAATCACTGTCTTCCCTGGAATCAAAAGCAAATTGAAGAACTTTCATACCTGGGTACCCACTATCTTTTAAAAGTTGTTTTACGGAATCTGTCAAAAATCCAAGATCCTCAGCAATAATTGGAAGATCACCAAGTTCTTGTTTTATTTTGTGAAATAAATCCATACCAGGCCCCTTTTCCCAGTGCCCGTTTTCAGCAGTTGGATCACCATAAGGAATGCTGTAATATTCATCAAAGCCCCGGAAATGGTCAATTCGCATAATATCATATAGTCTAAAACAACCTCGGATCCGGTTTACCCACCAGGAAAATCCGGTTTCTTTGTGATAATCCCACCGATATAAAGGATTTCCCCAAAGCTGTCCGGTAGCAGAAAAACCATCCGGAGGACATCCGGCTACTGCTGTTGGCTGTCCACTTTCATCTAATTGGAACAACTCTGGGTGTGCCCATACATCTGCACTGTCATAAGCAACATAAATTGGGATATCTCCAATAATCTGAATCCCTTTTTGATTTGCATATTCTTTTAACATGTTCCATTGTTTGTAGAATTCGTATTGTAGAAACTGATAAAAATGAATTTCATCTGTAAGTAAGTCCTGATAATGCGAAATTGCATCTGGTCTGCGAAGACGGATATTTTCCTCCCATAGATTCCAGCCAGCTCCATGAAAATAATCTTTTACAGACATATAAAGAGCATAGTCTGAAAGCCATTCATTTTGTTCGTTCAGAAAATCCACGTAATCAGAAGAATTCATGATCTGCTGTTCTTTTGCATGTTCATAAGCTACCTTTAAGATATGAAATCGGTTCTGATAAAGCATGCCATAATCTATCTGATTCGGATTATTACCAAAATCTGCCTGCCTGCATATGTCGTCTTCAAGCAGTCCTTCCCGGGCCAGTGTTTCAAGATCAATAAAATAAGGATTTCCGGCAAAAGTCGAAAATGACTGGTAAGGAGAATCCCCATAACTGGTCGGGCCAAGTGGCAGAATCTGCCACAGTGACTGGCCGCTTTTTTGCAGCCAGTCGACAAATTTATAAGCTTCCTTTGAAAATGATCCGATTCCGTATGCACCAGGAAGTGCAGATACCGGCATTAAAATTCCACTTTGTCTCATGATATAAACTCCTTTTTTCAGACATGTACCTAACCTTTAACGGCTCCTGCTGCCACACCCTTGATAATATGTTTCTGACAGGACAGATAAAAGATGATGACAGGGATAACTGCAAGAATCAGAGCAGCCATAACAGCACCCATATCAACACGGCCGTAGCTTCCCTTCATATACTGGATTGCGATAGAAATTGTCTTATATTTGTTCAGATCCAGTACCAGATAAGGAAGTAGGAAGTCATTCCAGATCCACATTGTCTCAAGAATACCAACAGAGATGTAGGTCGGTTTCATGATCGGAAGTACTACACTGAAAAATGTACGAATCGGTGTGCAGCCGTCTATCATTGCTGCTTCCTCTATCTCGATTGGAATTGATTTGACAAATCCACAGAACATAAATACTGCAAGACCTGCACCAAAGCCCAGATAAATAATAATGATACCCCAAGGAGTACGAAGTCCGGTACGGTCAGCAACCAGTGACAGGGTGAACATAACCATCTGGAAAGGTACGACCATTGAAAATACGCATAAAAGGTAAAGCATTTTTGTAAATTTAGATTTGACTCTTGTAATGTACCATGCACACATAGAAGTACATACAAGAATTACAAGAACAGATCCAACAGTAATAAATACTGTCCAGCCAACTGCACTTAGAAGATTATATTTATCAATTGCAGTCATGTAATTTTCAAGTCTGGCCATCGTTTTTCCATCCGGAAGCTGGAATGGCTGTTTATTAATATAAACCTTCTTTTTAAAAGAATTCATAAGTACGATTAAAATAGGCAGTATATAGACAATTCCTAAGATTGTAAATATACCGGTTCCGGCTGCGCTAAGAGCACTTCTTTCCTTTTTCATTTATTGCTGCACCTCCTTGGAACGAGTCATATGTAACTGAATCATACTAATTGCAACGACAAGAACAAAGAACAGGACGGCTTTTGCCTGTCCGACACCTTCCCATCCAGTACGTCCGTAAAACGTGTTAAAGATGTTCAGTGCCATCATCTCAGACATCTTGGAAGGTTCACCGGCTGTCAGTGATAAGTTCTGGTCAAATAATTTAAATCCGTTTGTCAGTGATAAGAACATACAAATGGTAATGGATGGCATCATCATTGGAATCGTGACTTTGAATAATTTTGTCCATTTTCCGGCACCATCGATCTGTGCCGCTTCCATAACATCACCCGGAATAGATTGAAGACCTGCAATATAGATGATCATCATATAACCAATCTGCTGCCAACTTACAAGAATGATCAGTCCCCAGAATCCGTACCATTCGTTTAATGCAAGTGCTGTTCCGTATTTTTCAAGAATACCATTAAAAATTAACTGCCAGATATAACCAAGAACAATTCCACCAATCAGGTTCGGCATAAAGAAAATAGTACGGAAAATATTAGTACCACGCATATTCTTGGTAAGTGCACTTGCCAGAGCGAAAGCAACGGCATTAATAATAATTAAAGATGCAACTGCAAACAATGCAGTGTACCAGAAAGAATGACGGAATACCGTGTCTTCAAAAGCCTTTTTGTAGTTGGAAAATCCGATGAATTTCGCATCTGTTACCGTTGTGAATTTACAGAATGAAAGCCAGATTCCCATGATAAAAGGAATGATAAAGCCCAAGATAAACGCACAGAATGTAGGAAGTACGAATATGGGCATATAGCGTTTTACAGCCTTTTGCATAAAAGGTGCCCCCTTTCCTTAAAAGCAGCGGGAGAATTGACCCTGCCCGCCGCATGAATATATTACGATTAATATTTGATATTTCTTATTTGGAAGCTGCTGCTTCAGTTGCCCAGCCGTCTACAAAAGCACTTACAACTTTTGCCCAGTTCGCATCTGTCTGATCTGCTGCATATGCAGTTAATGCAGAACCAACACCATTCTTCCACTCCTCAGAAGGCATTGTTGAGAAGTTCCATGAAACAGGAGTTTTGCCATCTTCCAGATATTTGTTTGCTTCATTTACAAGTACGTTATCAGAATCAAGATTTGCTTTGAATGGAATCGTGAATCCCATTTCTTTGCAAAGACCATTAACGCCTGCATCAGATGTTACACACCAGTTCATGAAGTCTAAAGTAGCCTGAATGTCATCTTTTGAAGCTTTGGAGTTTACACACCAGTAGTTCTCTGTACCAGTACAGATTCCCTGATCCTCCTCTCCGTCTACACCAATGTAGATAGGAAGAATTCCAAGATTATCATCACCAATATCTTTGATGTTGGTGTATTCCCATGTACCGTTCTGATAGAATACAGCCTCTTCTGTTACGAAATCTGCAGTTGCATCATCAGCTGTCTTTGTAGAAAGAGCAGTTGGCTCGCAAGTTGCGTTGTTGATGTACAGATCCCAGATCTGACGATAGTTGTCAAGGTATGTACCTTTGATTGCATCTGTATTATCAATACCGTCTGCTTTATACTCATAGTAGATTGGAAGGTTTGCCAGATGAGTTTTAAATCTCCAGTCAGAAGAACCGTCCATACCTGCTGATGTAAATGCAGAGAATCCAAGTTTGTCTTTATTTGCTGTAATGTCTTCCACAACTTTCTTGAAGCTGTCAAAGTTTGTGATATCTGATGCGGAGTAACCTGCTTTTTTAAGAAGCTCTTTGTTGTAAATGATACCGTAACTCTCAACAACGTAAGCAATACCTGCCATCTTATCTCCGTCCATCAGAGCAAAGTCATCATCTGTCAGCTCTTTTGCTATATCAGAATCTTTCAGATCATAGCAATAATCTTTCCAGCTTGCAAGTCCTACCGGACCATTTACCTGGAATAATGTAGGAGCATCTGTTTTTGCCATCTCGGATTTTAATGTTTTTTCGTATTCACCGGATGCAGCAGTGAGTACAGTTACCGGAACTCCCGTTTCATCTGTGTATTGCTCCGCAAGTTCCTGCCATTGCTCATCTTGCTCTGGCTTGAAATTCAGATAATATACCTTTCCTTTTGCATCAGACTTTGCAGTTTTTTTGCCCGATGAGCTGCCGCAGCCAGTTACCATTCCGATAGTCATTGCTGCAACAAGTAAAATTGATACAACTTTACGCATTTTCATAATTGTTTCCTCGCCTTTCTGAGAATCTTTTTTGTTCTCTTGATTTACTCATATTTTAGCAGGAAATTTGCGTAAAACTGTATCAATAAAAAAACCTCTAATATAAAAAATTAAACTTTCCGTTATTGTTCTTCTTCAAATTGTCGTATGCTGTCATCTGCATAATTTAGAAAATCTTCCGGGGTAATACGTCCTTCCGCAAGCTGAGGCAGGTATTTGGAGAGCGTATTTTCCTGGAAAACGGAATTCCATTTGACCTGGTAATTCGGAACAAATGTCGGGGAATTCGAAAATGCCTTCAGGTAGTAGCGTTCCACCTGGCTTATATATTTTTCCTCCATTGAAAACATCGTTTCTTTTTCCAGAAGATTAAATTTTGTCCGGAATTTAAAAAATGCAAGTGCTCCTTCTTTTACTTCTTCACTGCATCCAGACGTCAGTGCCCAGCCAAATGTTTCCGGAGAAGAAACCAGTGTATTTCCAGGAAAAGAAGAAAAACGAACACACTGTTCCCATCCGTTAGGAATCTGGTCGATCATCCAATATCCATTTGGAACCATAGCTGCTTTCCCGGTAAAAAAGTTATTGTATGCTGTGTCAAAATCATTATACAGGGCATTCGATGTTGTATAGGAAAACAGTCGCTTTAAAGTATTTGCCAATTCCAGCCCGGAAGCATTCTGGTAGGTGTCCGGATAGATCAGACTCATAAATTCAGCACCTTCTTCCGATGAAGAAGCGACTGCTGCACTTGCCAGTAACATAGGTGCCCATCCCGTTCCATCTGTATGTAGTGCCAGTGGCGTGATACCTGCGTTTGTAAGTTTGTCACAACACGCCCAGAACTCATCCCATGTTGTTGGAAAGGAATCAATGCCGGCTTTGTTAAACAATTCCTGATTCCAGAATATGCCGCAGCAGGAAAAAGCCGCAGTTGAAATTGGTGCAAGATAAGTATTTCCGTCTGCGTAAGTGCATCCTTCCTGTACAACAGGTTCGATCATGGAAGACCATTCTTCGTCTGCATCAATATATGGAGTCAAATTCACAATTCGGTTTTCTGCAATCATTTTCTGATAAAAAGAAGGAAGCATTCGAAGATCTGTAATAATATCCGGAAGTTCATCGGTTGCATTCAATCGTTTCAGGTTTTGACGATAGTCATCTTCTGTCTCTACGATCCAGTCAACATCCAGTTCATAGGTTCCTTTGTATTTTTTATTAAATGCTTCCACTACTTTCTGTTCATTTTTCGTTCCGGTAGATGGATCCACGGTCAGAATAATGGATATTTTTACTGGTTCTTTGGATTCTTCTGCCAGTTTTTTTTCAGATGTTTTACAGCCGGTCAGCAGGCAGATCATAAGTAGAAGTATAAACATACTTCGGATTGTTTTTTTGATATGTTGCTTTTTCATGATTCCTGCTCACCTCCTTTTGGCACTTTTATCGTACAAGTTGTACTTGCATCGGTTGTTTCGTAGTAATATGTAATCTTATCACCGTATTTTAACCGCAGTCTAGTCAGTATATTAAATACACAGTATCCATGTTTTTTGTCAGGAAATGCCTCTTTGATCTGAGAAATAGGTAAATGCGTAAGTCCGTTGATCTTTTCTACCATATCTTTATTCATTGGCATGCCGGTATTATAGACAGATAGCACCAGAACATCATTTTCTTCTGTAATCCGTATCCGTATATAGCCCCCCCTCATAGATTTCACTGAATCCATATTTTACTGCATTTTCTACTAATGGCTGAAGGATCAGCTTCAGGATTTTATTTTCTTTTGCATTGACCTGACAGTCAATTTCATACTCAAACAGATCTGCGTTTCGGATCTGCTGGATTTCCATGTAGCTTTTCACATTTTCCAGCTCATCTTCTACGGATACAATATCACTTCCTTTACTGAGGCAGAGGCGCAGGTACTTTGAAAGAGCCTGGATCATACGCATGGTCGTTTCCTCTTTGTTCATACGCGCAAGCATATAGATGGTATCCAGTGTATTATACAGAAAATGTGGATTGATCTGACTGATCAGCATATTTAATTCACTGGTGCGCAGTTCTTTTTCCTGTAATTTAATTTCATTGACAAGTTGTTCAATATTGCTAAGCATTTCATTGTAAGAATGTCCAATCTGATCTAATTCCGTGTTTGTGTGAAGTTCTGGCATATGTGTATAATCTCCCCCGTCAAATCCAGTCATATATGTGGTGATTTCCTGGACCGGTCTGGTGAACCGATTAGAGAACAAGATACTGAGTAATAGGGCTAATACTACAATAATCAGGTAAATCAGAACCAATACAATTAAAATTTGGGTGGTCTGACTTGTAACAACTTCATTTGGCACATACGTAAAGATGGAAAACGAACAGTCCTTTTGATAGTAAGCAGACAGATAACCACCCGTTACAGTCTCTCCATTGAGAATAATTCCCGTATCAGAGGATTTTTTACATGCGCTTATCAAAGTTTTCGTCACATTGTCCGGCAAGTCAGTGTTTTTCTGATTCAGAGCATAAATATTTCCATTCTGATCCATTATTCCGGTTAGAATGGAAGAATCTGCCTTTTCGGAATCCATCGTTACGATATGATTCAAAAAGGAAGGATTCATTTTCAGAATAATAATTCCAGGTTCGCTTGGATAGTCCAGAGAATGAACATATCGGGTGATGAACAAGGAATCTTCTTTTCCGTTAAAGAGTGTATCTTTTGCAATGAACCAGACTGTTTTTGCGTACTCTGTACCAAGCTTCTTCTGAAACACAGTGTTTTTAATGTCAAAAGCATCTACATAACTATAGAATCTGGTATATACGTTTCCTTTATTATCCATATAACAATAATCTTGAATAGAATCCAGATCCAGATATGAGAAATATTTGCCAACGGCATTCTTTTCATTATCAGTCAGTTCTTCTGCGTTCAGACTTTTTTGGATCGTTTCATTAAGAATAGCTTCTGCAGTCACTTCTTTCGATTTCGTATAAAGATTATCCAGTAAAATTCCCATCTTCTCGTCTGCAAACTCGTATTTTTCTATAATATTATTTTTTAAAGTATGGTGCATATAACTCCATACTCCGATCATAGATAATAAAAGTGCAAGAAGAAGTAATATAAGCGTAGATTTTAAATATTTTTTCTGGATACCTGAACTTAAATATTTTTGCTTCATACTTCGTATTCCTTTTTATACTCACTTGGCAGTTTTCCGGTATATTGCTTGAATAATTGTGAAAAATAAGAAGGATTGCTGATACCAACTTCTTCACAGATTGTTCGGATACTGGTATTTTCTTCTTCCAGCATTCTTTTTGCTTTATCCATACGTTTTTTGACCAGGTACTGTTTAAAAGTCATATGGAAGGTGCTTTTAAAGATACGTCCAAAGTAAACCGGGTTTAAATATACATGAGCTGCTGTTGCAATGATTGACAAGTCTTCCTCTTGAAGATGTTCTTCGATATAAGCGACAGCTTCTGCCATATATTCTTTAAAATAACCCGTTTCATTTTTCCCGGCTTCTTCCTGACGCAGTTCTATTGCACGGCATAAAATTTTGTAGCAGACATCTACTGCTTTTACAGCCGGCAGATGATTCAGGTTAGAATAATAATTTGTAAATTGATTTTTCATATCCTCGTTCATACCATAGGTGTCCTGAAGCATGAACTGTACTCGGAGCATAACTTTATGAAGGTACTGGCATTGCCGTGCTTCTTCTTTTGGAAGATGGTAAATAAAATCAATAAATGTTTCTTTTAGTTCCACAAAATCATTTTTCCGTATGCTGTTCATAATCCGGATTTCCCTGTCTTCAGAGAACTGCTTCGAATCGTCTTCCTGCTCTTCTAAATCTTCTGGAATTGTAAACGCACTGGCACCGGAAGCACTGGCAATTCCAAATAACTTTTGTGCTTCTTCATAGCTTTTCCGGATTCCGGATATCCCTTTATATGGCTTGGAAATAGAAGCGATGACCGGACATTTTTCTTCATTCTTTGCCTGCTCTAATAAAGTTTTGATCTGCCTTACTGCATTCTTTTGCTGAGTTTTTATAATGAAAACATAATTGCCGTCTTCCCCTTCAAATTTCCAGTACGAAAAATGTTCAAAAACATGTGCTTCTATTTCCTGGATTACGGCATATCTGGATGCTTCATAATCTAAAGAATTTGTAATTTTATAAATTAAATCAATATCGGCGCACACTGTGATAAAAAAATCATGATTATCCGGCAAATCATGAAGTACAGAGAATACTTCTGTAATCTTTTCCTCCGGGATCAGATTCTGAACATATTTTTGTATTACGACCTGCAGAAAACTGTCACCGTCTTTTAAAAGGAGTTGTTCCCAGCTTTCGTATTTTTCTTCACTGCGTAGCTGTTTGATACATGTGTTATAGGCTCCGGTCATTGTGGAGCGAAGCTGTTCGTCATCAATTGGTTTTAAAAGATATGCGTAGGCGCCAAGATCACAGGCATGTTTTGCATATTCAAAATCACGGTATGCACTAAGTACTACAAAAAGACATGAGATCTGTTCTTTTTGAATTTCTTCCATAACCATAAGTCCTGTCATTTGCTTCATTCGAATATCGGTTAGAACGACATGTGGCTGTTCACGTCTGATGACTTCCAGTGCCTGAACTCCACTTTTGGCAGATCCGACAACCTCAAATCCCATGCTCTCCCAGTCATAGGTATCTAAAAGTCCCTGTAATAAAATTGGTTCATCGTCCACAATTACCAGTTTTAGTAATTCCATTCTTTTTCCTCACTTTTTTTATGAATTGGCCGAATTTATATGTTTCTTAAAGCAATTGTTATAGATCAGATGCCGCATGTTTTCCTGCCAGATAACCGGTAGCCCATGCCCACTGTAGATTATAACCGCCACAAATTCCATCAACGTCAAGAAGTTCTCCGGCAAGATAGAGATCTTTTGTAATACAGGACTGCATCGTCTCCATATCTACTTCTTTTAAACTGACACCGCCTGCGCTAACTTGAGCATTGTCAAACCCGTTGGTATCAGAAATGTTTAACCTGCAAGACTTTATGACCTCACACAGTCTTGTAAGTTCTGCTCCTTTGATCATATTTAGTTTCGCAGAAAAACGGATGCCTGAGATTCGGAGTATTTCCGGAATTAGTTTTGTGTGAAGAATTCCGGTCAGAAGGTCTTCCGGTTTTGCCTTTTGGTTCTCGCTCAGGTGCTGAAGCTTTTTGCTAAATAGTTCTCTAAGTGAAGCTTCCTCTAATTCTGGCAGAAAGTCAATCATAACCTGCGCATTTTTCTTTTCATATAAAGCCCTGGAAATATAGCGGCTGACTTGGAATACAGGAATTCCGGATATGCCATAATTGGTAATCTGAAGTTCGCCGGTATCTGAGGCAGCCATACGCCCGTTGATCAAGGCTGTTACTTTTGCATCTGTCCTGACTCCTGAAGCTTTTTGAAAGGCAAAATCCTTTACTTTTAACTGCACCAGTGCCGGAACAACCGGCACAACAGAATGCCCCAGTGATTTGGCAAGACTATAACCGCTGCCATCAGAGCCGAGTTTCGAAGAAGCTTTTCCGCCAGCTGATAGAATGATGCGGTCAGCTTGAATTTTTTCGCTGCCGGTTTCAATCTGGAATCCTTTTTTTGTCCGGCATATGGATGTCACTGCGTTCTCACGTCTGATGTCTGCGCCCAATTCTATTAAACGATTATCCAGAACAGAACGGACGACAGACGCCTGATCACATCTCGGATAAATGTATCCATTTCTGGATTTCATCAGAAGTCCCAGATTTTCGAAAAAACGAATGGTATCCGAATATCCAAAGGCTTTTAGAACAGAAGAAATCAATTGCGGCTCATCACTTCGGAAATAATCCAAAGACATGTTTTTATTTGTCAGATTACAGCGCCCATTTCCGGTAGACAAAATTTTCTTTCCAAGAATATCCTTCTGATCAAAGATAATGACCTGAATGTCTGGATTTGTCTCAAGGGCGGTGATGCCCGCCAACATACCGGAAGCACCGCCTCCGATAATTGCAAGTGTTTTCATATCTGTACTCCTTAACTTTATATTATAACTCTGTCACAAGACCTTCTCTTACCATGTACTCTAAGGACATTAATATTCCAAGCTTTGCATGCTGCCAGGTAAGTCCGCCCTGGAAATACACTGCATATGGCTCTTTGATCGGACCATCGGCACTCAGCTCGATAGAGGATCCCTGAACAAATGCTCCGGCTGCCATAATAACATCACTGTCATATCCTGGCATCGGCCATGGTTCTGGTGTGACATAGGAATCAACCGGGGCAGCAGCCTGGATTCCCTTACAGAATGCGATGACACCTTCCGGTGTTCCAAGTTCTACTGCCTGAATAATATCGTGGCGGCTCTCCGTACCATTTGGAATGACACTGTAACCTAATTTTTCGTAGATGTTTGCTGCAAAGATGGCTCCTTTTAAAGCACCTGCTGTCACAGTCGGTGCCAGGAAAAGTCCCTGGAAGAAAGACTGCATGACACCGAGAGATGCACCAACTTCCTTTCCAAGTCCTGGAGAAGTCAGGCGGTATCCACAATTATCAATCAGATCTTTTCGTCCTGCGATATATCCGCCAATTGGCGCAAGTCCACCGCCCGGGTTCTTGATCAGGGAACCAACGACCATATCTGCACCCACATCACTTGGCTCAATCGTCTCTACAAATTCACCGTAACAGTTATCGACCATACAGATAACGTCTGGTTTGATACTCTTTACAAATGCAATCAGTTCTCCGATCTGTGAGACGGAAAAGCTTGGTCTTGTCTGATATCCTTTGGAACGCTGGATTGTTACAAGCTTTGTCTTTTCATTGATTGCTTTTTTGATATTGTCATAGTCAAATGCACCGCCTTCCAGAAGTTCTACCTGGCGATAGGAAATTCCGTACTCCGCAAGAGAACCATTCGATGGGCGGATTCCAATGACTTCTTCCAATGTATCATAAGGTTTTCCGACTGGAGATAGAAGCTCATCGCCCGGGCGCAGATTTGCAGCCAGTGCCAGTGCCAGTGCGTGAGTTCCGCATGTGATCTGTGGTCTTACAAGGGCACTTTCTGTATGAAAAATCTCTGCGTACACTTCTTCCAGTGTGTCACGTCCCGGGTCGTCATAACCGTATCCGCTGGCGTATTTGAAACAGCCGGCGTTGACTTTACATTTCTGCATAGCATGCACGACTTTCAACTGATTATACTCTGCTACTTTGTCGATGGCATCAAAGCGTTCTTTTAAAGTTCCTTCAATCTGGCTTCCGAAATCGTAAACCTCTCTGCGAATTCCCATTTCCAGATACATATCTTCTATATTTAACATGATTGTTCCTCCAAAATATCTTTCTGAATAGATTCTAGCATCACTTCCAGAATCTTATCTTCATCATAATTGTAATCTTTTTTATTAATCCATGTCACATGCTTCTCACGCTTGAACCATGTAATCTGACGTTTTGCAAAATGTCTTGTATCTCGTTTGATTTTGTAAATGGCATCTTCTAATGTGCATGCTCCATCCAGATAGTCCAGAATTTCTTTATATCCAAGTCCCTGCATAGAGACCATGCTGCGGTCATAGCCACGCGCTTTTAAAGCCTTAACTTCCGCGACAAGCCCCTCTTCTATCATCCGGTCGACTCGCAGATCTATACGGCGGTACAGGTTCTCGCGGTCATCATTTAAGACAAAATATACAAATTGATAGGGCGACTCTTTTTGCCGCTCTGTTTCATTGTGTTCAGAAATTTTCATTCCGGTTTTCTGATAAAATTCCAATGCCCGAATGACTCGCTTTATATTATTTGCATGGATAGTTTCTGCCGACTTTTGGTCCACTTCGCGGAGTTTTTCATGAAGTGCCTCTGCGCCATGTTCTTTTGCAAATGATTCTAATTCTGCGCGGAGCGAGGTGTCATTATCATTATCTGTAAAATCAATATCATAAAGTAGTGCCTGAATATAAAATCCGGTTCCGCCTACTACAATTGGAATATGCCCGGCAGCATAGATCTTTTTCATAGCTTCTTTTGCCATCTGTTGAAAACGGACAACATGAAATTCGTCATCCGGTTCCAGTTCATCTACTAAGTAATGTGGAACATACTGCATTTCTTCCGGACGGATTTTTGCGGAACCAATATCCATATATTTGTAGACCTGCATGGAATCTGCAGAAATAATCTCACCACCAATTGCTTTTGCAAGACCAATGGAAGCCTTTGTTTTACCGACTGCAGTAGGTCCGGTGAGAATGATTAAAGGTTGTTTTTGCATGATATATCATCCCTTACATTTTTCATATTCGATATTAAACAATACGTTTGAATTTCTTTTCCAGTTCGCGCCTTGACATGGCGATAATGGTGGGTCTCCCATGTGGACAGTGATAAGGATTGTCCAGTGACAGAAGTTCCGTGATCAATGTGTCTACTTCTGCAGCGCTCAATCGCATATTTCCTTTGACAGCTGCCTTACAGGACATAGATGCAATCTTTTCGTCAATCAGATTAGATGGCGCATTTCGGTTGATTTCATCAGACAGACTGTCGATCATCTCCATGAGCAGTTCTTTTTTTGCAATACTGAACAGATTGTCCGGTACAGCGCGGACTGCATAGGAATCCTGCCCGAATTCTTCTATCTCAAAGCCGATCCTTGTGAACTGATCCATATAAAGTCTGAGAAGTTCTGCCTCCTGCATAGACAGATTCAGTATGATTGGCGGACTAATAAGCTGAGAAGTAAACTCCCGTGTCTTCATGCCCTTCAATGTCTGTTCATACAGAACTCTCTCATGAGCTGCATGCTGGTCGATAATATATAAGTTATCATGAAATTCTACCAGCCAGTAGGTATCAAAGACCTGGCCGATAATCTTATGTTCCGCTTTTGCCTGTGGCTCCAGAAGTTTTTCTTCAAAGAAATTGAGCTGCTGTGGCTTTTTCGCAGGAACTTGTTTTGCAGTATAATTTGGCGCCTCTGCGATCTGCGAGCCTTGTGCCTGCACATTTCTTTGTGGTTTATAAGAGTTTTGCACCGGTATATTTTTCTGCGGTTTATAGGAGTCTTGCACCGGTATATCTTTCTGCGGTTTATAGGAGTCCTGCACTGATACATTTTTCTGCGGTTTACAGGAGTCGGTATTGGATAAAGCAGGTGTTGTTTCTTGCTTGTTTTCGTGCAGTGCTTCATGGTAAGAATATACTCTTTTCTTCATCTCATTCATAAAGTATTGCAGCTTTTCATCTTCATTTTGTGGTGACTGCAAAGAGGTTCGCAGCTTTTCGGTATGTTCTGCCTCACTTTTTTTCGGCAGATTCTTCTTCGACTCTTTCGGTTCTTCTGGAAAATTACTTTTACAATCTTTCGGTTCTTCTGGAATTTTTATATCATCCAATGTCACTTCGGGAATCAGCTCCCGTTCATGTAGTCCGTCATCGACAGCTGCAAACAGGGTATTATAAATCTCCTGCTGATTATCAAAACGGACATCCATCTTGGTCGGATGCACATTAACATCTACATGTTCTGTGTCTACGTCCAGGTAAAGTACGACAACTGGGTATTTGTGCTGCATAGTAAAATCTTTATATCCGTCTTCAATTGCCTTGGAGATGATACTGCTCTTAATGTATCTTCCATCTACGAAATAATTTTCAAAATTACGGTTGCCGCGGGAAATCAAGGGCTTCCCAAGATATCCGGTAATGTGGATTCCTTTTCTTTCAAAATCTACTTCAATCAGATTCGATGCAATCTCCCGTCCGTATATATGATAGATGACATCCTTCAAATTTCCATTGCCGGAAGTATGAAGTTTAACCTGACCGTTGTTGATAAAACGGAAGGAAACTTCCGGATGAGACAACGCCAGTCTTGTGACCAGGTCTCCGACGTGACTAGCCTCTGTCATAGCAGTTTTTAAAAACTTTCTTCTGGCAGGTGTGTTGTAGAAAAGCTGTCGGATCAAAAATGTCGTGCCATCCGGGGCACCGGCATCTTCAAGTAATTCTTCCTTTCCACCGGCAATCTTATATCGCACGCCAAATTCTGCTTCCTTGGTCTTAGTCAGAAGCTCTACCTGAGAGACCGCTGCAATACTGGAAAGTGCTTCGCCACGGAAACCAAGAGATGAAATGTGTGCAAGATCCTCTGCACTTCGGATCTTACTTGTAGAATGGCGTAAAAATGCAGCACTGACATCTTCTTTATCAATTCCGATTCCGTTGTCAGCGATTCGCATAAATGTAATGCCACCTTCCTTGATCTCGACAGTTACAGCAGTCGCACCGGCATCAATTGCATTCTCAGCAAGCTCTTTGACTACGGATGCCGGACGTTCTATGACTTCCCCGGCGGCAATTTTATCAATTGTAATCTGGTCTAATACCTGTATCTTACTCATGGTCTACCACCTGTTTTTTAATTTGTTCTGAAGCTGATAAAGGGTATTGAGTGCTTCAATTGGTGTCAGGTTTCCAAGATCAAGCTCTTTTAACTCTTTTAATACGTCATCATCTTTCACTGTATCGAACAATGACATCTGAGCCAGATCCACGTCATCATATTTTTTCGCCTTAGGTTTTGGGGAACCCAGAACAGCAATATCTTTGATCCGGCTTGTAATATCCGTCTGAACCAGTTCTTCTACAATTTCCTTTGCCCGGTCAGTAACAGACTCCGGCACCCCTGCAAGCTTCGCTACCTGGATACCATAACTTTTGTCCGCACCACCTTTGACAATTTTTCTAAGGAAAATGATATCGTCGCCGTTCTCTTTAACAGCAATGCAATAGTTATTCACGTTATCTATTTTGCCTTCCAGCTCGGTCAGCTCGTGGTAATGTGTGGCAAATAAAGTCTTAGCACCAAGAAGTTTGCTGTTACTGATATGTTCGATGACTGCCCAGGCAATGCTGAGCCCGTCAAATGTACTCGTTCCACGGCCGATCTCGTCAAGTATTAAAAGACTCTTGCTAGTGGCATTTCTTAAAATATTTGCGACTTCCGTCATCTCGACCATAAATGTACTCTGACCACTTGCCAGATCATCGGAAGCTCCTACACGGGTAAAGATACGGTCTACCAGACCGATGTCGGCTTTGGAGGCAGGAACAAAAGAACCAATCTGAGCCATCAGAACAATCAGGGCTGTCTGGCGCATGTAGGTAGACTTTCCGGCCATGTTCGGTCCCGTTATAATTGCGATCCGGTCTTTTTTATCGTTCAGATATGTATCATTGGAAATGAACATATCATTTGGAATCATTTTCTCAACTACCGGGTGACGGCCGTCTTTGATGTCAATGACACCTTTTTCATTTATCTTCGGACGCACATAATTATTCTGCTCTGCGACAAGAGCCAGAGAAGCCAGTGTATCAATCTGGGCGATCACTTTGGCAGTTTTCTGGACACGGACAACATCTTTGGCAACACGGCTCCGGATATCACTGTAAAGCTCATACTCCAGAGAATAAAGCTTATCTTCCGCACCGAGAATCGTATCCTCCAGTTCTTTTAATTCCGGAATAATATAACGCTCTGCATTGGCAAGGGTCTGCTTTCTTGTATAATAATCCGGAACCAGATCTTTAAAAGAATTGGTCACTTCCAGATAGTAGCCGAATACTTTATTGTATTTAATCTTTAGATTTTTGATGCCGGTTTTCTCACGCTCATCACTTTCCAGTTTTGCAAGCCAGTCTTTCCCGTCAGACTTAGCCGAGCGGAGCTTATCGACTTCCGGATTATACCCGTCGCGGATAATACCGCCTTCCTTCATGGCAAGCGGCGGATCTTCTTTGATTGCATCTTTGATCAGTGTGCACAGATCTTCCAGCGTATCTAAATCTTCATAAAGTTCTTTCAAAAGCGGACTTGCCATCTCACTTAAAATATATTTGATATGAGGCAGCATAGAAAGAGAACTTTCAAATGCGATCATATCTCTCGGGTTCGCAGACTGATATGTAATCTTGCTGACCAGACGCTCAAGATCGTAGATTGGCGACAGATATTCCCGGATCTCTTCTCTTGAAATCGCGTTATCTAAAAGCTCATTGAGAGCATCCAGACGTTTTTCAATATCATTTTTCTGAACCAGTGGCTGTTCAATATATTTCCGGAGATTTCTGGCGCCCATAGCGGTTTTCGTCTTATCCAGTACCCAGAGAAGGCTCCCTCTCTTCTGCTTCTCTCTTAAAGTCTCACAAAGTTCAAGATTCCGTCTTGTAGAACTGTCAAGGAGCATATATTTTCCGGCGGCATATGGAATCAAACGCGACATATGGGAAAGAGATGTCTTCTGAGTCTCTTTCAGATAGATCAAAAGGGCTCCGGAAGCAATGATTCCACAGTCATAATCTGCAAGACCAAGACCAGTCAATGATCCGACTTTGAAATGCTCTTTTAATGTATCCTGACAGATCGCATCATCAAAATACCATGGATCCAGTGAATAAATGGTAATTCCAAGGCGGTTCTTCAAATCTTCGATGTTCATGCCGCTCATGAAAAATGCTTCATTACAGATAAGTTCCGACGGCATAAGTTTATAGATTTCGTCAAACAGTTTTTCTTCTGTATTAATTTCCGTAACAAAATAATCGCCGGTCGTAACATCAGCGACAGACAACCCAAAACGATCTTCCATGTAGACAACACACATAATGTAGTTGTTCTTTGTCTCGTCTAATGCCTGCATATCCAGGTTCGTTCCAGGTGTGGCAATCCGGACAACCTCACGTTTGACAATTCCTTTTGCAGTTGCTGGATCTTCCATCTGTTCGCAGATGGCGACCTTGTAACCTTTAGATACGAGCCGGTTCAGATAACCGTCTACTGCATGGAACGGGACACCGCACATCGGTGCACGTTCTTCCAGTCCACAGTTTTTTCCGGTAAGGGTGATGTCCAGTTCTTTTGATGCTACCAGTGCATCATCAAAGAACATCTCATAGAAATCTCCCAGTCTATAAAATAAAATGCAGTCTTTATATTCTTCTTTTGTTTTCATATACTGCTGCATCATAGGTGTTAATTCAGCCACTTTTTTATCTCCTCTTGTGTAATACTTGTGAATTCAGGAATGCCATTGGCAATCTCGAAACTTCGGCATCTTTATATTATAACATCTCATCCTGTTTCATGAAAGACGAAATTTTAGACAAACAGGAAAAGATTAGTTATCACTACCTGCCACATGTTTATCAAATATCAAAACGGATGATGTAACACTACCAAATGCGGTAATGTGGCATTGGTTCTCTATAGAACCAATGAAGCAGATATCCGGACAGAAGGATACCCATAGTACATAAAAAAGAAAAAATAAGCGCAAAGGGAAGGCAAATCTGCCCCCATAACTGCAATGGCATATCCGAATAATCCCAAACTGCCAGGTGATACCATTTGTTTACGATAATTCCAGTGATAAATTCCATACTCACAACAAAGATCGTACAACGTGTAATCTGTCTTGGCAGAGCATCCTGCCATTCTGTCAGCCGTCCCTGCCATGTAAAAAACTGCATACACAGTCCGCCAAGCATGAACATACTTATATGTGAAAAACCGCGAAATAAGACTTCAATCCCATAATAAATACATCCTCCGACAGCCCATAGTACAAGATATTCACTTACATTTTTTAAATAAATATTTTTCTTTGATAAGCTATTCTTCATGTAAAAACGCCCTCACTATCTGTTCTTACAAAATAGTGTGAGCGTTTTCTACTCGTTTTATCAATATCATCACTGGTATATTTTTCTATACCTGTTCTCCAATATAATAGAAGCCTTTACATTGATCCAGCTTCACATTGACATAATCGCCGATCATAGATGCATCTCCCTGGAAATGAACAAGAATGTTATTGCTGAGTCGTCCGGTCACCATATGGTCATCATGGTCACTGACAGATTCGACCAGCACTTCCTGAATGGTTCCTTCGTGTACAGCACATACCTCTGCTGCAATTGTCTGAACTTCTTTCAGGAGACGGTCAAAACGATCTTTTACAACATCCTCCGGAACCTGATCTTCCATTGTGGCAGCAGGTGTTCCGGTTCTCTTGGAGTAGATAAATGTAAATGCACTGTCGTATCGTACTTTTCTTACAATATCTAAAGTTTCCAGGAAGTCCTCTTCTGTCTCACCAGGAAATCCGACAATAATATCTGTTGTCAGAGAGATATCCGGCACAGCGGCACGGATTTTATCTACCAGTTCCAGATATTGTTCTTTTGTATAATGGCGGTTCATCTTCTTTAAAATACGACTGCTTCCGGATTGTACGGGAAGATGAAGGTGTTTACAGATTTTTTTACTCTTACCCATCACTTCAATCAATTCATCAGAAAGATCTTTTGGGTGGGAAGTCATAAAGCGGATTCGATGAAGTCCCTCAATCTGCTCGATTTTTTGTAGTAGTTCTGCAAAGGACAACGGTTCTTCCAAGTTCTTTCCGTAAGAATTTACATTTTGTCCAAGAAGCATAACTTCTGTAACACCATCAGCTACAAGACGTTCGATTTCCCGCACAATTGCTTCTGGTTTACGACTTCTCTCACGTCCTCTTACATATGGCACGATACAGTAACTGCAGAAATTATTGCAGCCAAACATAATGTTGACTCCGGATTTAAAGGAATATTTCCTGTCGTTTGGAAGATCTTCGACAATCTTATCAGTATCTTTCCAGATATCAATGACCATGCGGCCACTTTCGTAAACTGCAGTAATTAGTTCCGCAAATTTATAAATGTTATGTGTGCCGAAAATAAGATCTACGAAGCGATAGCTTGTACGAAGTTTTTCTACAACTTCCGGTTCCTGCATCATACAGCCGCACAAGGCAATCTTCATATGTGAATTTTTCTTTTTATGTGACTTTAACTGGCCAAGGCGTCCGTAAACTCTCGTATTCGCATTTTCCCGGACAGTACATGTATTAAAGATTACAAAATCTGCCTCTTCTTCAGACGCTTCTTCGTAGCCTATTTCAAGTAGAATTCCACGTAATTTTTCCGAATCGCGAGCGTTCATCTGACACCCAAAGGTTGTGATATGCGCGAAAAGAGGTCGTCCTAGCTTTTCTGATTCTCTTCTAACATATTCTTTCGCTTTCTTAATAAAATAATACTGTCTCTCAGGTTCAGTTGTTGGCGCTTCTTGAGTTATATCAATATCGTCGATGTCTCTATATGTATTCATTCTTTTAATTAACGCAAGATACTCCCACTTCAAACACTGTTAAGTGGTGAGAGGAATGCGTTTCTCCTTTCTGTTAAATATCCTTTACTAGCTTCTAAAAGCTTGAGTTTCTTACAGCTGATACTTCCTTTGTTGACTTTCTCACCGCTGAGAGTGCGAATGTCAAAGAAACCGGAAGCTCGTCTTCCGAAGATGAAATACTCTTTACGATTGTAATTCACCTTATCAAACAGTCTATAGCCTTTTACTAGATAGGCTGCTTGATTGCGTTTCTTACGACCGCCTTTCAGAATGTTGAATTTATGAATCTGACGGTTGTGTCTGCGTCGTTTCTTAAGGAAGTAGACAGTATTATCAGATGTTGCTAACGGATTTCCACTGATACATCTTGCATCGATGAAATGAGTCTTAGCAAGACCGTTAGAAATCCGAATATCTTTTGTAATATAGCCATACGTTAGCGATACGTCAGGATAGAGCGATTTTAACTGATTGTAAAAGCCCCATCTCATGATGCCCATAAACGTAGCATCGTTAAACTTCATGCCTCGCTTTATCTTGGCTGGCAGTTTAACAGTACCATGATGGTAACCGTTATGACATGTTTTACAGAGAGTAATCAGATTGTTAGGAGCATTTCCTCCGGTCTTCCTGCTCTCGATATGGTGCACCTGTAAGACTGGGTCTTTAGACTTGCCCTTACAGCATTGGCATATGTGACTATCCCTGAACAGTACGTATTCCCGTACATTCTTCCAGTCCAGAAGTTCCCCGTTTTGATAGTCCGTAGACGTAATCAAAGGGTTCTTGATTTTCTGGATGTCAAAAGATGCGACTTCTACGATTATTTTTGAGATTGGAAGCAACTTATGAACAAAACGCACAGCTTCAAGATGACAATTGACTTTATGCTGAATGCTTGGAGCCAACCATTTGTCGTTTCGCTTTCTGTTATCAAAGCGAGCTTTGCGGTAGCGTGTCTTACGTGACCGTCTGGCTCGACGCATTTGTCTGCGTGTAGCGAGTAAGTCAACGATATCATTACGGAGTTCAATATCGGCTTCGTAAAGCACTTTGCTTTCAGTCGTAGCAGATACACCGATGTGTTTGCTGCCAGCATCTATACCGAGTGTAACTGGTTGTGTCTTACAGTCAGTATCATACTGTAATTGGATGGTAAACGGACAGCGTCTTACTACTTTTGCTTTCTGACTGTTTAACAGTCTTCTTACAAAGCCACAACGATGTGTAGGCATGAGAGGCTGTCCATTTTTGCTTAATACATAAACCAACATTCGTTAATGGCTCCTTTCTTAATGAGTTAAATGAGCGTGTTTAAATGTGGTAAGCCAGCACACGCTCGGAAGCTGTAAGCAACCTTCGCTAATGTTAATAAGAGGTTTTGTGTACGCAACACCGTTCCTACCCATTAGAACTGTTTAATTACATACCGTAGAGCTGAGAGCTAGGTTGAACACTCTCAGGTACCTGTATATTCTCTTTTAACGTAGTATCTCTTACGGAGATACTGAAGCTAGTCAATAAGGGTTTTTACAAGCTCCAACTTCATAACACAAAGTGTTTAAGTCGTGGGTTATTGACTTTAAAAGTCCCTTTCGTAAAAAACATAATTAACTCAAATTATTATACTTTAGGAAATTTGATTTTTCAATGGATATTCGAGAAATGATGATTTTATAGAACTAAATAGCAAAAGTATCATTCCTCAAAGCGGAATTGATTGGATTGTCGAAAGACACGGCAATTACTTTGAGGCATATGGAGTATATAGTGGATACGTATCAGCCAATAAATTATACGCTATTGATGTGCAACTGCCTTTTGTAGTAGATGAATTAATTGTGGCATTCGCGAATCCGTCATATCACGCATATTATCTTAACAAATGGTATATTAATGAGGTCCAGACTTACAGCAAATCAAAACTCAATCTGTGCTTTCAGACTGTAAATATATCAAGCCAGACAGATTTTAAATTTGATTTATTTATTGCCGGTAGTTATAATTTTGTCCAAGCATGAGCCACGGATCCGTCCTTGTTGTTTTTCATGATGTACTGGGACATGCTCATATCCCATGCAACTTTAAGATAGCCGTCGACTTCTCCATTAATATAGATTGGAGACACCAACATAATGCCAGCCCAGTCAGATGGCGCACCATTGCCGTAGTAGCCACCGTACCGGTATAATCCATTATCCCAGCATCCGTAAGTGAGATTTTTGGTCGCATCGAAAACTCTGAGCGCGCTGCCATTTCCATTTGGCTTGTTTAGAATTGTTATTTTGCTATTTACTTAATAAAAAAGACGAGAAGCCAGGTATTTTCCTGACTTCTCGTCTACTGTCTCTTATCCGTGCGACCGACCAGATAATCTATCGTTACATTGTAGTAATCTGCTAACCGGATTAACATCTTGATGTCTGGTTCTCTCCCCTTGGTTTCGTAACCAGCCACAGCAGCTCTAGATATTCCTAAATCTATGCCTGCTGCCGCTTGTGAGATTCCTTTTTCTTTTCTGAGTTCTTGTAATCTCTTCTGGAGTTCTTCCATATGTACCACCTCTTGCATATAGTATAAATGATTCTCTACTTATAAGATAGTGGTAATATTTTCCTGCTTATCCTACATACTTCTTTCCACCATAATATGTAATACTACAGTCCGAGCAAAGCTCTCCATGTATTCTTTCCAACAATACCGTCGGCACTGAGCCCATGCGCTCTCTGGAATGCGATTACTGCTGCGCGTGTTCCACCGCCAAAGATTCCATCTGTTTTGCCACAATTGAATCCAAGACTGTTCAGTCTCTCCTGGATTAATCTCGTGATATTTCCTCTCGCTCCTCTTCTACAGGTCGGGCAACCTGCGAGTGTCTTCGGACCGGCAATTCCATCAACACGCTGGTTGGAAAAACCCTGAGTATTACACGCTGTCTGTAATCTGCGTACCCAGTCATTTCCAGTTGATGTTGCTGGTTTTGCCACTGGTGTTGCCACAGGCGCACTTCCACTTGAAGTCGTGCCAGCTACCGTTTTCCCAGCAATAGCAGACGCAATCGCATCTCCACACTTATCAGCATTCCAGTGCGATGCATCGTTCTGACTGTCCACGAAACAACATTCTATAAGAATTGCTGGAGAATGTGTTTTTCTAAGAACATACAGATTGTGCGTGTATTTTACTCCCCTGTTCGGGATTCCGAGCGTTGCAGAGATATTTGCGCAAATAGCTGCTGCAATATCCTCGGTCTTTTCACCATAACACCATACTTCAACGCCTTTTCCACCACCAGCATTCAAATGGATGGATACGTCCAAATCTACGGCATGTGCATTGCATTTTGCGACAATACTGGCAAGGTTGCGTCCCTGAGTCTTTCCGGCATCGTCCGTACAATCATAGACGGTATGTCCTGCTGACTGCAATGCAGAAATAACTCTGTTCTTAACTTTTCTGTCCTCGTTTACCTCATCAAGATAACCGGACGCTCCACGGCATACCAAAGAGTGTCCACCATGTACATTATATGTTGACCTATCCTTTTACCTCCTGCTCTGCTTCTTTAATCTCTTCTTCTGTAGGTTCTACATTTTCATCAAGTTCTGTTCCTACTACTTCTTTTTCGTCCATGTTTTACTCCTTTCCTGTGCGATGTCGCACACTATATAATATGTAAGAGGACGATTACTCGCCCTCAACCTCCGGTAATCCTGCTACACTTGTCAGCAAGGATAAAATTCCTGCCAGGACTGATGCTGAGACTACAAGTTTTGCATCGACCTGACCGAGTGCTGTTGCTGTTCCAATGGTTGCCACTGCAGTCTGTGCTACCGTTTTCACTGCTCTGACCGCTGCTTTCTTAGCCCACTTCTTTGTATCTACAGATACTTTAAATACACAATTTTTAAACATCATTAATCCTCTCCTTCATTGGGTGGCTCTGTAGGCAATTCCATAAGCGCATGATATATTTGCGTGCCTACACCATTCCCATTTAATGTATGATATTGTTTATATTCGTCTTCCAGTGACTGTTTTACATACAATGGACAATATCCATAATCGTCGTGATACTTGTTGTACAATCGTATCAAATCCGCTCTGAGTAGTGCACGTATTCCTTTACGCATAGCAATCACTTGATAATATATGTATGCGATAGCTGACACAACGAACGATAATAATGCCCAATTTTCTGATAAAAACTTGATCATGTGCGTCCTTTCCTTACTTTATGGTATAAAAATAAGACCTCTCGGTCTTGCTCTAATCTCTCTCATTATTACCTCCATTCCCCAGATAAACCGGACGGGAATATAAAATAAGAGAGGTGATCCCACTCTTACACAATACCTCCTGTTAATTTGCTTCATCTAATTTTTTGGTGGAATATAACTTCTGATTCCATCAATATGCTTCTTAAGTTCTTCATCTACTGCAAAAAAATGATTTTTTGTTATTATTAGATTTCAAATTTCCCTCCTCATCAACTACATCTAAAACAATTTGTAATGTGGCATTTTCTCTTTCCACAATATATGTCGAATATAATCATCAATCACAACTGCGACAGCTGATAAGAAAAACCATATTGCAGTAAATGGCAAGCATATCTGCCCCAGTAAATTGAAAGGCATATTGCTGTAGTCCCATACATGCCAACCAAGCCATAGATTTACAATGCAACCACATGTAAACTCCAATGCAGTGATTACAAGCGCTCCTATCAACATCTGTTTTGCCAATGGCATTTTCTTGTATTTCTCATTGATGAACCCAATCAAAAAGAACGCCAGCCCACCAACAATAAACATTGACCAGTGAGTGCGTCCTCTTACGGTTAATTCGATTAATACATATAGCAGACCACCAATACCAAACAGAATCAGCGGTCTCAACTTCTTCATGATTTCTGAGCCAGCATTGCTTTCAGTGGCTCAGACTGATATGATTCTGGAATATTCATTCCGTAGGTAACATGTTCAACCTCTTCTTTGCTTTCCAGAGAACGAATGTAAATGCGGAGGTCGCGGAAATAAGTCACGTGCCATGTTACATAGGATAGTGCATACGAAGTGATTTTTGCCATATCTGCATTGCTGTAGAATTTGCAGTGTTCATCTTCATCAGAAGTATGCCAAGGAATATTCTCAGCTCCGATTGCGACCTGAGCCTGTAATCCAACAAGGCTAGTCTGGTCACGCTCAGTCAATGAGAAATGTTCTGTACTTCCATCAGACAGAGTAACATCAACTCCCTGTGCTATGAGCTTCTGCTGTATGTCGTTCATCTCTGCGACCTTAGCTTCTTTCGCTTCATCAAGACTGATTTCCGGTTCTGGTGTCGGTTCCGGTTCAATCGGTTCAACATATACACTTCCATCGTTGGAAAGAATGTAGCTGTCCTCATTCTCTTTGTACAAGGTCTTGAATCCATCATACTTTCCAAAGACGCTTCCAGCATCATTCAACAGGTGAAAACCGGACAAGTTCACCTCTGCACCGGAAATCTGAATCAGATGCTCTCCTAGTTTCTTCACAGACGCTTCTACCGTGTCTGTATTATCAAGAAATAACACATGCATAGGTTATTCCTCCTTTCAATAAAATAAGAGCCACAAGGCTCAAATAAATGGTTTACAGTTACTTAACTAAATAGCAATAGCATAATTGAATCTGGTCATAATGATAATGGATATTATCGCAAATACGCTGATGGCACACTTGAAATGTGGGGAAGTAAGCGTTTTGAGAATATAAATATGCAAACTCCAGATAATTGGAATTATTATTGTGGTGGAAAAGTTAATATTGACCTCCCGATTGAATCCAAAACCTGGGTTTTAGTTACAGCAACAGCAGCCGGATCATGTGCTCCTTGGATTTCAATTCCACCAAATGGATTGGGAACAGTTTTATTTCAAGCATGGATATATTCTTCAAACAAATCTGCAAGCGAAACAATTACGATTTTTTGGCATTGCTTTGGAACATGGAAGTAATTATTTTGTACCGATAATATCAATGTTCCTGGAACTGTATTGAATAATGGAAGCATCTAGTCCTCCGGAAATGGATCATTCGTGAAATACATCAGCGTTCCACCGTGCTCTGTATACCTTGCATCTGTAAGAAACATATGACTTGTCCCATCCGGATTTAGCCGCAAACGACCATATCCGACAACATTAGCTCCTGACGTCTGCACGAAAGGCAGATATACAGTAGTGACAGGACGGTATCCTTGAGGTATGGATTGTTCAATCAAGTTGAACGAAAGCGTTCCATCAGTATTAAAATTAGCCAAATATTCAAGCATTACTAGATTTCCAATTCTTCGGTATTTACGCGTTTCGTAATTGTCTGAATTAACAGAAGCCCACGGTTTTGATGTAATGCTTTTTGTATATACTTTAAAATTGCTATTTAGTTCTTTAACTGCCTTTGCGTCAACAAAGTATCCTTCCTCTGTCACGAGGTCGATTTCATCTAAGGAAACCAATTTATTCGCGTAGATATTATTGATTGCTTCACGCTCTTCATTAACCTCTTTTGCCCCGTATTGACTTCCGACTTGCTTATACGCTGTTGAATCCTGTAATGATATTGTTCCATCAGAATTATTAATCTGCGTATATTTTCTTCTATCATTCGAATCTGCCAATATATCATCCTTGAAATTCGTACTTAACGGATTGTATGTTTCCATCTTTATTCCTCCCTATATTCTAAGACAAGACATTTGCCCTAGTTTAAATCCTAATCTACGCTTTATAGCTTCTTGCCGATTAAAGCCATCATATAGCTTCAAACATGCGCTTTCCAAACGGTTGAAATCCTCAAAAGTCGGAGTTCTGTTATTTGCGTACCAGTTTTTATTCTCACCCTCGTAAAATGCATAAGTGTTATCCTTGAGAGATTCAAGATTATCTTCCATAGCATTAAATTCTTCTGCATATGGGAAATCTGAATACCCCTCTTTGTCTGAACCCATTTCAGTGAATGGGAAATTGATATACAGCTTAAGCGCCTGTTCTCGGAGGTAAGATATGTTGTTTTTAATTCGGTTGTAATCCTCAAAATTAAAATAGTCAGTTGGAAGCCAATCTGTTTTTGGTTCTTGCCACACTTTCTTTCCTCCTTGTAATTAATCCACCACCAAGTAATCCGGCATTGAATGTAATCTGCGATTCCTCAACGATTGTTTTCAAATCAGGGTCATACTTATTTTACTGTCCAATCGTGTCACCACAATCAATTGCTGGCTCTCCACGGTAATCAAGCTCGTATTGGATTCCGGACGCAAAGTAATCAGCCAGCCACGCTGTTACAAGCTTACCGTGTTCAGCATTGGATATTAATGGATTCTGCCATTCTTTATCCGTTCCACGGTTATTTATCGTCTGAACTGTATATGCAGTAGATACGTTGTATTTATAGCCTTTCACAGCTATCTTAATTTCTTCACCTACCGATACACCGGAGATTGCAAGCTCAACGTAGTATGCGCCAGAAGATTTGATTTCTATGGATTGTCCACTCTTAGCTTCTTCAATGATTGCCCTGTAGCCATAACAAGCATCTGTCATGTAGTAGATGGCGTTATTACCATCGTACACGAGTGTTTCTGACGTAAGGTCATCTTCCACATTTGATTTTGAATAAAGGTATCTTGCAACCTTAACATTCTTGATTTTATCAAGTTGCGTTCCCACCGGCGTAGAGTATAAATCATCGTATTCAAGCTTATACGCCGTCTCAGAACCAAGCGAAATATAATTCACATGAATACGGTTATGTGGCTCTGTTTCCACAAACTCAATCTCGATTTTGTCATACTCAGCAAAATCGTATTGAATCTCAAAGTTCTCAGCGATTCCAGACTGAATTGTGACCGTATCATGCAGTACATTATCTGAGTAGGTCCGTATCACGAATTTCTTCGGAAGATTCTTTCCAAACTCAATATAGATTCCGTATGCTTTATACTTCGCTTCCAGTGTTCGTGTGATGATTGGGTTTTTAGCAAATAATCCATTCTCGTCACTCACGGCCAAACTAACATATCCAGTATGTTGTATACCGGACTTTGGAAGAAATACCATTTTTCCGTCAGCAAGCCACCGGTTATTTTCATATGTCGCAAAATCTGTTTTTGCTGTCTGAGTATCAATACTCGACACATCTGAATAATCCGTTGTTCCGTTGGAAGTTGTTTCACACTCTGGCCGGAATAACGAATGAATACGAATACGTCCATAACGGTCATAATCAAGCACACATCTTCCGGCATTTGCAATAATCTGCAATGCTTCTTTGTGTCGGACATTTGGAAGTGGATTGTAAACAGTGATTTTTTTCAAATATGTGTCCAAATAATAATCTTCCTGTGCGACTCCCGCATCTTCCAATACAAGGACTGCCAAATCATACAAGGTAATTCCAGTTTCGTAATACTGCCCTTTGTAGTAATCATCACTGAGGAATTTTAGTACATCGACAGCCTTAATCGTTGCTTTTTCATCTGATGCGCTCCATTCGTACACATAGAGAGAGTGCATCTGCAACCATTCCACTTTGCCATTATCCAGCATATAACCCATTACAACGTCCATTCGCTGTCCACTTTCCAAGAAGTTGATCTCGTATGCCGTATTCTCTACGTTAAATATCTGTTCATCATTATTAAGCGTTATGCTAAACTCTGATTCCGGTAAATCATCATTGATTGCAGATAAGCTTGTCTTACTATTTGCTTCTAAAATCCATTCATCGTCATATTCAAGTCCAAGTCCGAACTGAATATAATCAATTCTGACGCGATTATTTGGAACGCTCATTTCTGCAACAACCAATTCGATAGACGCCGTATTGCTGAATACAGTGTCTGTTTTAAACACCTGAGCATTATTTTCAAATTCAACCGATGTTCCGTCATCAGTCATTACAGAAAACTTAGTTGGATAATTCTCACCAAATTGAATAGTCAATCCTTTAATATCGGATTTTCCATATCCAAATACGAACTTTATATGTAATTCATTGTTGAATAAGCTCGTACATGTGTACCCATCTTTCCAGTAGGAAGCATTATCTTTTGACAGGAAATACATGGTGCCGTCTGCTCGAAACATATTCTGTTCATAAGTTGCATATCGTTTGACTGTATGCTGATTGAATAATGTACTCGGGTCTGAGAAACTGTTATAATCCGTATTTTTCAATGATGCAGATTGCTGCGCTTCTTGATTAATCAATCCAAGTTGCACTTTCATGAAAGACCGTTCACGGATTGGACGCTTCATGGAATCTTTATACTCTTGAGATGTCTGATACATGTCTACCACCCCGAATCAATAATATTGACTTTGCAATTAATGTATGCAATCGGAATACCGTTTTTATCGTATTTGAACACGTCTGCCGACCTATCACCTGGATACATCGTGAGTGTTCTCCAACAGTTGTTTACCATATCCCAAAATTGCACGCTGGAAAAGAAATGCTTATCAAATTCCTGTAGCATACTTGACCATGTTTCGGCATCAAGATACGGCCATTCAAGGTTGTTGATTTTATAATTGTCTCTGCCAATCTTCTGCCCTACAACCTTATTGTTCGCATTTCTAGCAGCATCAACAGCCGTTGTTACTATCATGTTGGGATAGCGTTTCGGTGCTGGAAAAGGCTTCCCATTCACCCGTATAAAGTTGGATATATGTCTTGTTGCCCTTTCCTACACCTCCTAAGCTGGACTAAAAGAAAAGCCCGTATTGCTACGCG
>ENA-OQNI01000636-OQNI01000636.1-human-gut-metagenome-genome-assembly--contig:-NODE-636-length-35823-cov-8.255715_pt1 | contig 35823 bp, 29 predicted proteins | sample MGYA00242627_ERZ504876 | MGnify/ENA primary metagenome ERZ504876 (study PRJEB26092, sample SAMD00036386) | human gut metagenome | host: Homo sapiens | study: EMG produced TPA metagenomics assembly of... | reverse complement strand
CGGGCCTGGAGCGTTGCGAAAGCGTAGCTCGCCATTGATTTCACCTCTTTTCTGGCATAAAAAAAATTAGCTTGCGGGGTTCCATGTATTGCTACATGGACCCTGCAAACTAATCTTAGTGGTTGCCCCTGCAGACACGCAGGCGGCTTTTGCTTTACCCTGGACAGGAACGGTGGTATAATACTATTATCTATGTCCCTGCCCAAGCGGAGAGCGGGATACGTAAGGGAGGAAACGATCACATGGATTTGACCGAACGTACGGTAGAGAGTAAGACCCTGTTTGATGGAATCATTGTAACCTTAAAAGTAGACCAGGCCCAGCTGCCCGACGGCAAGGTGGCCACCCGGGAAGTGGTGGAGCACCCCGGCGGCGTGGCCATCCTGGCCCTGGATGAGGAGAACAACGTCACCCTGGTGCAGCAGTACCGCTACCCCTTCCACCAGGTGCTGCTGGAGCTGCCCGCGGGCAAGCTGGACGCCGGGGAGGACCACCGCCCCGCCGCCATCCGGGAGCTGAGCGAGGAGACCGGCCTGGAGGCCGGAGAGCTGACCTACCTGGGCTGCCTGCTGGCCTCTCCGGGTTTTTGCACCGAGCGGCTTCACATGTACCTGGCCCGGGACCTGCGCAAGAAGGAGAGCCACCCGGACGAGGATGAATTTTTGAATGTGATCACCATGCCCTTCCAGCAGCTGCTGGAGCAGGTGATGGACGGCACGGTGGAGGACGCCAAGACGGTGGCCACTGTGCTCAAGACCAAGGTCCTGCTGGGCCTTTGAGAGGGGGCGGCACTGTGGGAAAGACCGTGCTCATTGTAGAGGACGAGCAGAATATCGTGGACATCCTGTCCTTTAACCTGGAGCGGGAGGGATACGACACCCTGGAGGCCTACGACGGCAACACCGGCTTGCAGCTGGCCCTGGAGCAGAACCCCGACCTGGTGCTGCTGGATCTGATGCTGCCGGGGATGGACGGCTTTGAGGTGTGCCGCCGCATCCGGGAGACTGGCAGTGCGGTGCCCATCCTGATGCTCACCGCCCGGGAGGAGGAGGCCGACAAGGTGCTGGGCCTGGAGCTGGGGGCAGACGACTATATCACAAAGCCCTTCGGCATGAGGGAACTGCTGGCCCGGGTCAAGGCCAACATCCGCCGCTCCGCTATGGCTCCCGCCCAGGGAGAGCAGGCTCAGCCTGCCTCGGGCAAGCGACTGGAGCTGGGCCGGGTGGTGGTGGACCAGGAGAAGGCCACCGTCTATAAGGACGGCAACCCCCTGGAGCTCACTCAGCGGGAGTACGATCTCATCTGCTATCTGGCCTCCCAGCCGGGAAAGGTGTTCTCCCGGGAGGCGCTGATGGAGCATGTGTGGAACTATGAGGGCTACGTGGGCGACGTGCGGGCCGTGGATGTGGCGGTGCGCCGTCTGCGCGAGAAGATCGAGGACGATCCCGCTTCGCCTAAGTTCATCGTGACCAAGCGGGGTATGGGCTACCTGTTCGGCGGGGAATGACCGCGGAATCTTAGAAAGGAAGGAAAAGGGGGGAGTGTGCCGTGCTGCGCAGCCTGCACATGAAGCTGGTGATGATCATGGTGCTGCTCATCCTGTCGCTGATGACAGTGGTGGGCGCCTTTCTCATCAACTCCGTCATGGCATTCTATCTGGAGGACTTCTATACCCAGATGTCCAATGTGTTCGCCCGGGAGTCCCTGACCCGGGATTTGACCACGGCCACCCAGGGGGAGGAAGACGGAGCCCAGGCCATCCTTGCCATCCTGGAGACCTACTCCGGTGAACTGGGCCTGAACGGTTACAGCCGCACCCTGTTTATCCTGGACGGGGAGACCGGGGAGTACCTGGCCGGCAACAACGACGATGCGGGAAAGAACCTGTCCTATGATTCGGCCAATCTCACCCACGCACTGGCCACTGGGGAGGACTCCAGCAGTCCCAATATGGCCGCCGACTATATGGACGTGGCCATCACCCTGGACCGGGGCGGCTCCTCCTATGTGATCTATATTCTGGACAACAAGACCACGGTGAACAGCCTCATCAGCCAGATGTTTGTGCTGATTTTGGAGTCCCTGGTCTTTGGTCTGGTCATCTCCATCCTGTTGTCCTTCCTGCTGTCCAAGACCATGATCATCCCCATCCAGCGCCTCACCGAGGGCGCCATGCGTGTGGCCCACGGAGACTTCTCCCGAAAGATCCAGGTGGCCTCCCGGGATGAGATCGGCGTGCTCACCGACACCTTTAACGACATGGCCGGACAGCTTCAGGACACCCTGCGCCAGGTGGAAAATGAGCGCAACAAGCTTGACACTCTGTTTTTGCACATGACCGACGGCGTGGTGGCCTTTTCCCGCAACGGAGAGGTCATCCACTCCAATCCTGCCGCCGAGGAGATGCTGGGCCGTACCATTACTGCCGAGGCTACCTATGAGGAACTCTTCGGTGATCTGCTTTCTCTGGAACAGGTGCTCCAGGCTCCTGACTATCTGGAGGAGGAGCGCTGGGAGGGAGAACGCTTCCTGCAGCTGCTGCTGGCTCCCTTTGACCGGGACCGCCAGGGCGGCGTGCTGGTGGTGCTCCACGATGTGACCCAGCAGCGGAAAACCCAGGATATGCAGCGGGAATTTGTGGCCAATGTCTCCCACGAGCTGCGCACCCCCCTTACCAACATCCGCAGCTACGCCGAGACCCTCTCGGACAGCGCCGGAGAGCTGCCTCCCACCACAGAAAAAAAGTTTTTGGGGGTCATTCTCAACGAGAGCGACCGCATGACCCATATCGTGCAGGATCTGCTCACCCTGTCCCGGTTCGACTCGGGAAAGGACGAACTGCATTTGGTGCGCTTCCCCTTCGATGTGGCGGTACAGGATCTGTACAACGCCGTGTACATGGAGGCCCAGCGCCACGACCACAAGATGAAGCTGCGTCTGGAGCCCGATCTGCCCGCCATTGTGGCTGACCGGGAGCGGGTGCTCCAGGTGATGATGAACATCGTCTCCAACTCCATCAAATATACGCCCAACGGAGGACATATCCTGGTCTCCGCCGGACGGGAGGGAGACCGGGTGTGGATGCAGGTGGACGACGACGGCATCGGCATTCCTCCAAAGGACCGGCCCCGTATTTTCGAGCGCTTCTACCGGGTAGATAAGGCCCGCTCCCGCCAGTCGGGAGGAACCGGCCTGGGACTGTCCATTGCCAAGGAGATCGTGGACCGCCACGAGGGCGTGCTGGAACTGGTGGACCGGGAAGGACCCGGCCTGTCCATGCGCATGGAACTGAAGATCGAGGGTCCCAGCCATGTTTAAGAAGAATAAAAAATTGGTAGAACGGGTGAAGAGCCTGCTGATCGTGCTGCTGAGCTGCTCGGCGGTCTATCTCGCGGTGCGCACCCAGCTGCCTGTGGCCCTCAGCGGGCTGCTTCCTTCGGAGAGCAGAGAGAGCGGCGGACAGACCACCCAGGAGAGCCGCACCCTGGCCGCCCAGCCCCTGCGTATGGCGGTGACCATCCGGGGGGGAGAGGAGACGCTGCGTTACGGAGTGCAGTATGACCAGGAGGCACAGGACGCCCTGTTTCAGCAGGTGTACAGCCTGCTGGTGGAGGCCCTGAGCAGCGCCGGCACTCCGGAGAGCGTGGATCAGCAGGCGTGGCGTCAGGCCCTGAATACCGCGCCGGGGGTGTATTTTGACTGGCAGGACGACCTGCCGTTTTCCGTGCTGAACGGGTGGCTTTCGGTAAACAATGAGCAGCTGAGCGGTGCGTTGCGCCGCTTGGTACTGACCTCTCAGGATGGGCAGGCGGTCATCTATTACAGCGCTCAGAATGGAACGTACTACCGGGCGGTGTGCAGCATGGTGGATGTCAACCGCTTGAGCGAGGCGGTGTCCGGTGTTAAGGATAACGGAGCCCACTTTGCCTTTGAGCAGGAGGAGTACAGCGCCCTGGCGCCCGATACGCTGCTGCTGGGGGAGAACATTGCCCCCAAGGTCTACCAGGCGGCCAATCCTCTGGAGCAGGAGAGCGCCCAGGCGCTGGTGCGGCAGAAGCTGGACTTCTCCGCCGACTCCAGCGTATCCTATATCACCTCCGATGAGCAGGTCATCCGAAACGGAAACGATACCTTGCGCCTGGCCTCGGACGGCACAGTGACCTTTACTGCCGCCGATGACGGCGCAATCCGCTATCCGGTGGCCGGTTCGGGGGTGTACTGGGCAGTGGAGAGCTGCCGCCAGCTGGCCACAGACACCCTGGGAGAACTGGGCGGTCAGGCCCGGATCTATCTGATGTCAGTGGAGGAGACCGGAGCGGAGAGTTGGCAGATCGAATTTGGGTATCTGCTCAATGGAGTCCCGGTGCGCCTGGGGGAGGAGGGCTATGCGGCCAGCTTCCAGGTCAGCGGCGGCCGGGTGAACAGCTTTACCCTGCATTTCCGCAGCTACACAGACAGCGGGACCACCTCGGTGGTGCTGCCTCAGCTCCAGGCCATGGCGGCCATGGAGGCCAAGGGCCACGAGGGCGAGGAGCTGCTGCTGTTGTATCTGGACAGCGGGGCACAGCAGGTGAGCGCCTCCTGGGCGGCGGCCAGCCAGTGGAAGACGGGAGGATGAGCGCATGGAATGGTCAAAAATCAAAACCATCATCCTGATCATCCTGGCCGGGACCAATTTGCTGCTGCTCTCCTTTGTCCTGCGCCAGGATCTGCAGAAGCGTACCGTACAGCTCCAGGCCCGTCAGGAGGCGGTAGCCTTTCTGGAGAAAAACGGGGTGACCGTGGAGGAGAATATCATTCCCAAAGAGGACACGCTCCAGCCCCAGCAGGTGGAGCGGGACCGGGAGAGCGAACCCAAGCTGGCTCAGGCTCTTCTGGGTGGCCAGGTAGAGGAGCGCCTTCTGGGCGGTGAAGTATATCGCTACCACAACCAGCGGGGCTATATCCAGTTCCATGCCGACGGCACGTTTCAAGGCGAGTTTGTCAGCGGGGCCTTTCCCCTGGACGGGGCAGATCCCCGGAGCTACTCGGTGGAGATCCTGAAAAAGCTGAACTTCCAGGGTGAGATCCTGGAGGTGACCGGGGAAGAAGACGGCGCGGCGGAGACTACGGTCCTGCTGCGGCAGATCTGGAACGGGAGTCCTCTGTTTGACCGGCAGGTGACTTTGACCTACCGGGGCGGAGACCTGGTGTCCATGTCCGGCGGGCGGCGCCTGATGGGAACGCCCCAGCCTGACGAGAGCCGCCAGACTCTGGAGGTGCCTACCGCGCTCATCCGTTTTTACCACGGATTGACTGCCATGGGCGATGTATGCAGCCGTATCGACAGCATCACCCAGGGATATGTGGCCACTAACTACTCCCCCGGTTCTACGTCGCTGGTACCGGTGTGGCAGGTGGCCACCGATTCGGGGACCTACTTGCTGGATATGCTCACCAGAGAGGTGAGCCGGGTGGAAACTGCTGCGTCCCAGGAAAATGGAGCGTGAGGGCAGGATAGATTTGGGGAACTTTTCCCTTGTTTTTTTGTAGGCAGCTGTGTATGATATTGCGTGCACCAAGCCACAAACAGGAAAATGCAGGTGATGCTATGTCCAATCAAAATCGTCCCATCGGGATCATAGACTCGGGCATCGGCGGGTTCAGTGTAGCCCGCCGGGTGCGCAGGCAGCTGCCCAACGAGAATATCCTCTACTTCGGAGACGGGGGAAATAACCCCTATGGCAACCATACTGCGGAGGAGATTTTGAGTCTGACCCGGTATATGCTGGACTTTATGCGCCAGCGGCAGGTAAAGGCGCTGTTGGTGGCCTGCAATACCATTTCCTGTCTGATCGACGAGTACCGCAGGGAGATGGATTGTCCGGTGCTCAGTGTGGTGCAGGCAGGTGCAGAGTCAGCAGCCCATCGGCCGGAGAAGCGGGTGGGTGTGATCTCCACCTGCTTTACCGCTTCCACCGGCTGCTATCCCGCTCTGATTGCCCAGCTGGCGCCGGAGAAGAAGGTATTCAGCCGTGGATATAAAAATCTGGCCGCTATGGTGGAGCATGGGGCCAGTCAGCAGGCCATTGACGAGGAGCTGCGGGAGAATCTGGACGGACTGGTGCATCAGGACCAGGTGGAGTGCTGCCTGCTGGCCTGCACCCACTACCCTCTGGTGGAGGAAAATATCCGCCGCCTCTATCCTCAGCTGCAGCTGGTGGATCCGGCAGACCGCATGGCCAGGGAGCTGGAGCGGTGCCTGAAGGAGACGCGGCAGATCAGCCGGCGCAGCGAGCCAGGTACGCTGGAGATTTATACCACCGCCGATCCCCAGGAGTATATCCGTGCAGCCCGGCGGGCTGGTTTGGAGGGTGTGATCACCGCCCAGTCCTGGCCGGCTATGAAACTGGAGAAGAAACAGAAAAAGAAGAAAAAGGACGCCTGAGAAGGCGTCCTTTTTTGCTGAGAACGGCGCTTGACAAACTGGTCTACAAGTCGTAAACTAACATTGTAGACGACAAGTTGTAGACCAAAAATGTGAGAGGAGGAATCGCCATGGGAGACATCAGACTTGGCCCGGTGGAGAGCCGCTTTGCGGATCTCATCTGGGCCAATGAGCCGCTGGCCTCTTCCCAGCTGGTCCAACTGGCCCAGCAGGAGCTCCAGTGGAAAAAATCCACCACGTACACGGTACTAAAGCGGCTGTGCAGCCGGGGACTGTTCCAAAACCAGAGCGGCACGGTGTCCTCGCTTCTTTCCAGAGAGGAATTCTATGCCCGGCAGAGTGAACAGTTTGTGCAGGAGACCTTTGATGGCTCTCTCCCCGCCTTCCTGGCCGCATTTACCACCCGGAAAAAGCTCAGTGATGAGGAGGTACGTCAGCTTCAGCAGCTGATTGAGGAAAACAGAAAAGGGTGAGGTTTTATGAGTGACTTTTTAGCCTATGAACTGCTGCCCCGGATTCTGAATATGAGCATTGCGACCAGTGTGGTCATTGTATTTGTGCTTGCCGCCCGGCTGCTTCTGAAAAAAGCGCCCAAAGTCTTTTCCTATGCCCTGTGGTCGGTGGTCCTGTTCCGGCTGCTGTGCCCGTTTTCTATCCCTACAGGCTTCTCATTGTTGGCCCTTACCGATGCACCCATCCGGCAGACTGCTGCCTACACCACCCAGATCCAATATGTCCAGCCGGACCTGGTCCATACTGAATTTCCCCAGGTGGACCTTCCAGTCCCCGGTGTGAACCAGGCCGTCAATCAGGCCCTTCCCCAGGGGGAGGAGCAGTTGGTTGCCGATCCGCTGGAGGCGCCGGTGGCGCTGCTTACCCTGGGCTGGATGACCGGTATGGCGCTGATGGCGGTGTACAGTGTGCTGTCCATGCTCCGCCTTCGCCGCTGGCTGGTAGGGGCGATACCTCTGCGGGATAACATTTATTTGGCCGATCACATTGCATCCCCCTTTGTGCTGGGGGTGCTGCGGCCCAAGATCTATCTGCCCTCTATCCTGTCCGAGGAGGAGCAAAAATATATTATCCTCCATGAGCAGTACCATATCAAGCGTCTGGACCATCTGGTCAAGCTGCTGGCGTTTCTGGCCCTGTGTATCCACTGGTTCAATCCTCTGGTCTGGTTGTCCTTCTTCCTGGCCCAGAAGGATATGGAGATGAGCTGTGATGAGGCGGTGCTCCAGACGCTGGGAGCCCATATCCGGGCGGACTATTCCGCCTCTCTGCTCAGCCTGTCCACCGGACGGAGAGTGGTGGGCGGCACGCCGTTGGCCTTTGGGGAGGGAAATACCAAGGGCCGTATCCGGAATCTTTTGGCCTGGAATAAGCCGCAAAAGTGGATGGTTGCATTGGCTGCCCTGGTTTGCGTGGCGATAGTGGCCTCATGCGGGACTAATCCGGAGGCGGGTAAGTCCCAGAGAGAAAAGCAGAATCCCATCTCATCCCAAGACAGACAGGGGGAGGAAGCGCTTTCTGTTCTGAAAAGTTATCTAACTCAACTTCAGGAGGGAGACAATCTTACACTGTCCCTGACCCGAAACGGCAGGGAGCCCATCGTGTATGAAGATTGTTGGTCAGCGACCAATGCGGTCTATAACGCCAACCAGTTAAAAGAGATCCAATGGAACATCGTGGAGGCCACGACTCCCGGCTTCTCGCCGGAACAAAGTCCAGCGGCGGTTACCATTGCCCAGATTAACGACTGGAGCCTCACCGCCTACTCCGATGCCCAGGAGGTGCGTTTTGAGGGCCCGACAGGGGAAGTGTGGCTGGTGCCGCAGTCGGAGAGCTGTGTTCCCTATCAGCAGCTGCGGGGCTGGATTGACGAGTTGGAGTTCGCTGCTTTGAATGGAGACTATGAGCACCAGAACATTGTGATCCCCAATGAGGGGCAGAGCTATCTGGAGGCCGCCGCTGTATACTGTCAGGCCTTTGAATCCTTCCATCTCCAGGCTGCTTCGGGCAGCAAATTCTGCTATACCTATGTCTCCACTCAGGTGGAGGCAGCAGAGGATGCCACCCAGCATTTCCGGGAGCAGGGAGAGATCGGAGAGAATACCTACTGTTTCTATCTGACTACCGTCTTTGTCCCGGAAAACGACTATGCCCTCAACTGGTCCATGGCGGGAAACACCGGAGCGTATACCGGCAGCGACCCGTCTGTTCCCAAAGAGGCCTATGAATATAGCCGGTGCGGGTACATCACGCTGGAAGAGGACGGCTGGCACGGAGAAGTGGTAGGAACCGGATTTTGACACTTTTATATTATAAAAAAGCCCACGGCATGAGCCGTGGGCTTTGCATATGCTTTTGGATTAGTACATGCCACCCTTCAAGACTTCGTGATTTCCAATATATCAGAATCTGTTTACTTGTCCAGCTTCTGATGGAAGTTCATCAGGATCTGGGCCACCTGGGCCCGGGTGGCAGTGCCCTGGGGAGCCAGAGTGTTGTTCTCCATGCCGGAGATCAGGCCCTCGTGGACCGCCCAGCGGATGGCGTCCACGGCGTAGGCGCTGACGCTGCTGCTGTCAGTGAACTCCTTCTGCGCCATGCCGGAGGCGTCCGGGCTGCCTGCGTAGCGGTACAGGATCAGGGCCATCTGCTCGCGGGTCACGGAGGCGTCGGGCGCAAACTTCCCGTCGCCCACGCCGGAGACATAGCCCTTCTCCGCCGCCCAGTTCACCGCGTCGGCGTACCAGGCGTTGGCCGCCACGTCGGCGAAGATGCTCTCCGCCTTCACAGCGGGCTTGCCGGACATGGCGTACAGGGTCTGGGCCAGCATGGCGCGGCTGAAGCCCGCGTTGGGCGCGAACTCCCGGGCGGACACGCCGGACATGATCCCGTTCTCAGCCACATACTCCACAGCCTTGTAGTACCAGGCGCTCTTTGCCACATCGTCAAAGCGGGTGTCGGGCTTCTGGATGGTGCCGTCCTTGGTGAAGCTGGCCTCCACGGTGACCTTGCTGTCCGCCATGTGGAAGGTGTAGGTGGTCTCGGACCGCTTGGTGACCTTCAGGTCCTTGTTCTTGGCGTCGGTGACGGTCAGCTCGTCCAGCTCATAGCCCGCGTCAGGCTTCACAGTGATGGTGATGCGGGTTCCGGCGGAGGCCTCATCCGCGCTGACGGTCACGGAGCCGTTTCCATCGTCCTCGGTGATGATGGCGTAGGTGCGCTCGTTGTCGGAGGAACCGGAGGAAGAATCGCTGTTCTTCTTCCACACAGCGGTGAGATCCTGGAACACACTGGCCTTGACCTCCTGACCACCCTTGTACTGAGTGCCGTTCTTAGCCTCCCAATACAGGAAGGTGTAGCCCTCCTTGGTGGGGGTGGGCAGAGTGATCTCAAGGTTGGGGTTTTTCTCGGTGGTGCTCACAGTACCGCCGATCCCGGCGGCGTCCAGAGCGTCCTCGACCGTGGAGTGGTAAGTGCAGATGCCGTTGCTGTCCTTGGCCTCAAAGTTCAAATTCGGATCCGCATACTTCGCCACCGACGAGGAGTAACTGCCGCCCTTTACAGTAGTCTTGGCTTCCGCAGGTTTCCCACTCTGATTGATGGAAATAATAGGCTTACCGCTCGGTATGGTGAAGGTACCGCCCTCAATGGTCAGAACACCCTGATCGACCGAATCAGCACCGTTACTTCCGTTGACCAGTACAGAACCAGCGCTATCCTGTACACTGAAAGAACCGCCCTTGATCGTGGCCTCATTCCAGTTCATCACTGCGGCCTGCTTGGTATTTTCAAAGATGCCATCCACAATGGTCAGCTTGGCCCCGTCATCATTCTTTACTGTATTCAGGCCGCCGCTGAACGTACCGCCAGTGATCACCAGCTCCGGCTTTGCATGGTTTATCCCATTGACATGACCGTTGCGTGGATTTGTATCGGTATAATTGTAATATCCATTTGCAATCATGCTGGAGAAACCGCCGTTCTGGCTTACAGTTACACCATTATTGATAGTCATACTGCCGTGGTTCAGAATGTTATAATAGGAATTTTTCCCCGAAGTCTCTGCGTCTTGTCCAGTCTCCGCGCTGCGGGTGTACTGCCCACCGTTCAGCACTACGGTACCGTTATTATAGATCGCGGCACAGCCATGGCTCTTATTGTCTACTGTGCCATCCCCCTGAATCGTCAGGGACGCACCATACTCCACTGTGATCGTATCCGATGTATTATTTTGAAGAGTCTTGCCGTTCAGGTCGAGGGTGATAGTCGTATTCACCGGGATGGTCACATCTTCAGTCACATTCTCGAGAAGCGTGACGGTGGCACCCCCCTTGGCTGCTGTGATGGCCTCTTCCAGAGAAAGATACCCTTTGTTTCCAATGCTTGCTACGGAGTTATCAGAGGGGACAACACTGCCAGTATCGTCCAGTTTACAGCCATCATCAAGATAGGCAGTCACATTATCAGACGAGAATGTACCGCCGGAGATGGACAAAAACTCTTTTGCATTTTTCCATTCGCCCTCAATCTTGTCTGTGTTGCTGAAGGTATATGCCTTGACGGCATACGCATTTTCACTGGAGAAGGTACCTCCAGTAATACTCATGGTAGGAGTTCCGCCGGGATAGCTGCGGTTAATAACGGAGATCGCGGCACCGTCCGCAATGACTCCATCATTCTCCGTCTTCGGCTGAGGCACACCCGTGGTAGTGATCGCGGTCTTGTCACCCTTCACAGTCAAGCTGCCAGAGCACATCTGCACACCGGAATACTTGGCGTTGATCACAGAATCCTCAATCGTCACCCTTCCGGAGGACGGGAAATAGATTCCATATCCATCAGGAACATTCAGGGTGGAGTCCTTGAGCGTAATCGTGTTTCCGGTATTGGTACCGTTTGTCACAATACCATAGCTATTACCGGGAACATTCATGGTCACACGCTCCAGCACTAGTGTGGTATTATTATGCAGTGCAGTAACGCCACCCTCTGATAATACCTCCGCATTGGCGGTCAGTGTGCCGTTTTGAATCGTAATGCCCGCGTTATCATAGTTGATCTCAATTATTTTGTCTGGATTCAGATAAGTAAATGTATTACCCCCCAGATCCAGTACTCCTACCCGGTTACCAGAGCTTATAGACCCTGTTCCGCTATAATCATGCAGCATAGTGACCACACCATTGTAGGCCGCTTTGGCCGCATTAGCATACGAACTATAGATTCGCTCGATCCCGTCAGCGGCAGTGACCTTAAAGCCACCGTTTTTGATATAATCCCTAGAGTTCTCACTGTATACCAGATAGGCAGAAGATTTCAACTGGACAGCGTCGGTTCCGTCTCCGGTAACAGTCAGCGTCACACCTTCACCGATCTCGCCGGGAATCGGATAGTTGCTATCGCCTGTACTGAACTGGACCGGCAGCGTCCCCTTGATCTCGCCGCCTTGGTCAGAGACAGAGTTGATGATTTTCATCGTGTTGTCAGTACCTTCTACAGGTTTCCACCCATATTTGGTCCCCATCCATACAACACCATTACTGCTTGTAACTGCTGTGCCGTCAATGTTATGACCATTGAGATCAAGTGTAATGCCGAAACTTTTCTCACAGTCTCTACACTTTCGGTCAGGGTCACATTTCTCAATAGGTCAACAGTTTCTCCGTTTTTAGCCGCACCCATGGCTTCTTTCAAAGTACCATAGTGCGTGTTCCCAATGGCCGCTTCGTGGTTGCACTCATCGTCGCCGGGACAATCGGTTACGCCCGCCGCCAGTGCTGTGGCAGGAAGTAACCCTACCAGCAGGCACAGACACATCAGGCTTGCCAATAGTCGCTTTTTCACTTCTAGACACTCCTTTACATCATTTGATTTGGTCCGCCAGCCAGTCCACAAAGGCTTGTCTCTCTCCTGAATGGAGAGAGACAGCCCCATGGGGCTGTGTTCCAGATAGAACAAAATATGAATTTTGTTCTATGTTCAAATGTAGCACACTCAGCCAATATTTTCAAGTAAAACCAGCATTTTTCTCCCGTCTTTTTCATGTTCTCCCAGCGGAGGCGCGCCTGAGCGCCCAGAATCTAAGTTTCTGCGGGGAAAACCGGCGGGAGGGGCAAGCCCCTCCCCTACGGCACAAAGTGCAGTAAAACGCCGCTGTCTGCGATTTGCAGACAGCGGCGTTCATACATAATCAGGCGATTTTCTTTTGCAATTGTCGTAAGTTTATCGTAAATTTACGGTTGCACTTCCATCAATTGCTTGTGTCCCAATGGATTCAGACGATTGCTTAGTACATGCCGCCCATATCAGGGGCAGCAGGAGCGGCAGGTGCGGGGGGCTCGGGCTTGTCGGCGACCAGGGCCTCGGTGGTCAGCAGGGTGCTGGCGATGGAGGCGGCGTTCTCCAGAGCGGAGCGGTTCACCTTGGTGGGATCCACGATGCCGGCGGGAATCATGTCGCAGTAAACCTCGTTGTAGGCATCGAAGCCGTAGCCAGTCTTGCCGGACTCGCGGATCTTCTCCAGAACCACGGAGCCGTCGATACCGGCGTTGGCAGCGATCTGCTTGACAGGAGCAGTCAGAGCGCAGGCAATGATCTGCACGCCGGTCTTCTCGTCGCCCTCGACCTCAGCCATCAGCTTCTCAACAGCGGGGATGGCATTCAGGTAAGCGGTACCGCCGCCGGCCACGATGCCCTCTTCCACAGCGGCGCGGGTGGCGTTCAGAGCGTCCTCAATGCGCAGCTTCTTCTCCTTCATCTCCACCTCAGTGGCAGCGCCGACCTTGATGACAGCCACGCCGCCGGCCAGCTTGGCCAGGCGCTCCTGCAGCTTCTCACGGTCGTAATCGGAGGTGGTCACCTCGATCTGGCTCTTGATCTGGCCAATACGGGCCTTGATATCCTCGGAGTTACCAGCGCCGTTGACAATGGTGGTGTTCTCCTTGGTGACCTTGACCTGGCGAGCCTGGCCCAGCTGATTGAGCTGAGCTTCCTTCAGCTCCAGACCCACGTCGGAGGAGATCACAGTGCCGCCGGTCAGGATGGCGATATCCTGCAGCATCTCCTTGCGGCGGTCGCCGAAGCCGGGGGCCTTGACGCAGACCACGTTCAGGGTGCCGCGCAGACGGTTGACGATCAGGGTGGACAGAGCGTCGCCCTCCACGTCCTCAGCAATGATCAGCAGCTTCTTGCCGGACTGGACAACCTGCTCCAGCAGGGGCAGCAGCTCCTGGATGTTGGAGATCTTCTTATCGGTGATGAGGATGAGGGCGTCGTCCAGGTTGGCCTCCATCTTCTCGGTGTCGGTGACCATGTAGGGGGTGATGTAGCCCCGGTCAAACTGCATGCCTTCCACGACCTCGGAGTAGGTCTCAGCGGTCTTGGACTCCTCGATGGTGATAACGCCGTCGTGGCCCACCTTCTCCATGGCCTCAGCGATCAGCTTGCCGATGTTCTCGTCGCCGGAGGAGACAGCGCCGACGCGGGCGATGTCAGCAGAGCCGTTGACCTTCTGGCTGTTGGCTTTGATGGCCTCGATGGCGGTGGTGGTGGCCTTGGCAATGCCCTTCTTCATGATCATGGGATTGGCACCGGCGGCCAGGTTCTTCAGGCCCTCGCGGATGATGGCCTGAGCCAGCAGGGTAGCGGTGGTGGTACCGTCGCCAGCCACGTCGTTGGTCTTGGTGGAGACTTCCTTCACCAGCTGAGCGCCCATGTTCTCAAAGGGATCGGGCAGCTCAATCTCCTTGGCGATGGTCACGCCGTCGTTGGTGATCAGGGGAGCGCCGAACTTCTTATCCAGCACCACATTGCGGCCCTTGGGACCCAGGGTGATCTTCACGGTGTCAGCCAGCTGATTGACGCCCTTCTCCAGAGCCTTGCGGGCCTCTTCGCCGTAGCAAATAATCTTAGCCATAACGCATTACCTCCAAGATAATTCCGCCTTGCGGAATTGAAATTAAAATGAGTCCGGAGCAGGACATGTGCCTGCGCAGGACACCTTAACCCCTGGCCGCAGCGGCCAGGGCCGCCTTTCCTATGGAAAGGCGAGGGGGGTATCGAAAGCGGGTTCCTTGGGAACCGCTTTCGTATCTAGGGGGGACAACGTCCCCCATGGACGAGTTTTACTCGACAATAGCCAGAATATCGTTCTGACGCACGATGGTGACCTCGTCGCCGTCCAGCTTCACCTGGGTGCCGGCATACTTGCTGGTGATGACCTTGTCGCCCACCTTCACGTTCATGACGACTTCCTTGCCGTCCACCATGCCGCCGGGGCCGACAGCCAGAACCTCAGCCACTTCGGGCTTCTCCTTGGCGGCGCCGGTGAGGATGATGCCGCCCTTGGTGGTCTCCTCGGCCTCTACCAGCTTGACAACAACGCGGTCAGCCAAAGGTTTCAGTTTCATAACGGGTTCCTCCTTATATGATGGTTACTTAATAAACAAATTCCAATGAGATTTAGCACTCTAAACATCTAAGTGCTAACCACGTGTATTATAGTAATCGTTTCCTGTTCAAAAATCAACCCCCTTTTTCAAAAAAGAGGGCTGTTTCAAAAAATATTTACGATGCGTTCACAAACTGACAAAAAGAGTGCTAATTTTGTCGGGCGAGTGTTTTCCGCAGCACAGCCAGACCGGCAAGCAGCAGCAGGGGAAAGACCGCCGCGGCCAGCAGACCGTATTGCAGGTGGTCGCCCCAGGCGGAGGAGACCAGTCCCACCAGACCGGGACCGGCGGAGCATCCCAGGTCTCCGGCCAGGGCCAGCAGGGCAAACAGGGCGGTGCCGCTGCGGGGAAAACAGGCTGCCGCCAGACTAAAGGTGCCCGGCCACATGCAGCCCACCGCCATGCCGCACAGGGCGCACCCCACCAGCGCCAGAGCGGGCCAGGGGGAGAGGGAGACCAGCAGGTATCCGGCGATGCACAGGACGGTGCTGGCCGTCATAAAGCCGGTGGGGGAGGGGTGACTGCGGCTGTAAGCGGCGTAGACTAGCCGGGACAGGCCCATCAGCAGGGCAAAGGACAGAGGTCCGGCTAGATCGCCCACCGTTTTGGACACGCCCAGCGCAGACTCTGCAAAGGCGCTGGCCCACTGGGAGATGGAAAGCTCACTGGCTCCCGCGCAGGCCATCAGCAGCAGAAACAGCCAAAATCGGGGCGTGCGGAACAGCTGCCCCAGGGAGAGGTCGGACTCGCCCTCCGGCGTGAGAGTGGCCAGGGGGACCTGGGTAAACACCAGGGCGTTGACCAGGGGGAGCAGAGCCCAGAGTATGGCCAGGATACGCCAGTTCTGGGTGCCGAAACAGACAAAAAACAGGGTGGACAGGGCGATGGTGGCCACGCTGCCCCAGCAGTAGAAGGAGTGGAGCAGACCCATCACCGCCGACTTGCGGCGGGTGGGGCAGGCCTCGGCAATGGGGCTGACCAGCACCTCCAGCAGACCGCCGCCCAGGGCGTAGACAACCACAGCGGTCGTCAGACCAGCCAGAGGGGGGATTCGGCCGGGCAGCACAGCCAGCAGAACAAGGCCCAGTGCAGCAAACAGATGGGCGGCCACCATGCATACCCGCCAGCCGATCTTATCCACAAACCGGGCGGACAGGCCGTCCACGCACAGCTGCACCAGAAAATTGACAGTGATGAGCAGGGCAATCTGGTCCAGAGAGAGGGAGAATTCCCGCTGGAAGGTGAGAAAGAGCAAAGGGGCAAAGAGGTTGATGACCGACTGGACGATGTACCCGGCAAAGCAGGCCCCCAGAGTAGCTTGATAGCTGTGTCGCATAAAGATAGCCCCCCTATTTAAAGGTGGGGGGCGTAGCTTGCCCCGTTGGGATAGAAGAAGTGAATTTTCTTTTCGGAGAGGCGCACGGTAAAGGAGGTGCTCTCCAGCACCTCCCCATCCACCACCGCCACCAGGGGTTCCTTGCTGGACCAGGTGAGCTCCTGGCCGTGGAAATCCTCAATGAGCTGGGGGTAATCCTTGTAGCGGCCCTTGGCGTACTGGCCCACCAGACGGATAAAGGTGAGCAGGCTCACCTTGCCTACCAGCAGCATATCAAGCACCCCGTCGTCGGGCATCGCGTCGGCCACCGGCATAAAGCCGCCGCCGTAGTACCGGCCGTTGCATACGCAGACAATGGCGGTGGGGCCGCTGTAATGGACCGGACCCATCTGCACCTCCATGGGACGGCAGATACCTTTTAAAAAGATGTTTTCGATCAAAGAGAGAATATAGGCTCCCTTGCCGGTGACAAAGGGCAGGTCCTTATACCGGTGGACCCCGGCGGCGATGCGGGCGTCTACACCCCCGCACACCACATCCAGCCCCAGCTTGCCGTTGCAGTCCATCAGGTCCAGCGTGGTCTGGGGACCGGCGGCCAGAGCCTCCAGGTCGTAGAACAGGTCCCGGTAATTGGGGCCGAATACCTTTAAAAAGTCGTTGCCAGTGCCTTTGGGCACACAGGTAATGGCGGCGTTGTCAAAGCCTGCCGCCCCGTTGACCACCTCATTGAGGGTGCCGTCTCCGCCGCAGGCCCAGATGCGTACCGGCTCGCCGGTCTGGGCGGCCTGCCGGGCCAGCTTTTCCGCGTGGCCCTCTCCTTCGGTAAAGACCCGCTCGTGGGGGAAGGAGACCCGGTCCAGCTGGTCCAGCAGAGCCTGGGTGCTGCCCTTTCGTCCGGCCACGGGGTTGATAATGAACAGATGGCGCAAAAAATCACCTCAAACGGCCCCAAAGGGCCGAAACTTATTTAATACCGTACATAAACAGGTCGCACTTGAGCATGCCGTTGTAGAGCTTACGCTTCTTGTCCGCCTGCTTGCCAAAGGTGCGCTCGAACTCCGTGTGGGAGGACAGCAGGTAGAGCTTCCACCCATCAGGGAACTTGGCCCAGGCCTTGCCGAAGGCCCGGTAGAGTTCCTCGGCCTCTTTGCGCTCCATGATGCGCTCACCGTAGGGGGGATTGGTGACCACCCGGCCGTAGAGCCCGCCCCAGTGGAAGGTGCGGGCATCGTCCACGTCAAAGTGTACCACGTCGTCTACCTCGGCCAGCTCTGCGTTGTGCCGGGCCAGCTCCACCGCGTCCGGGTCCAGATCGCCGCCCCAGATCTCGTAGTCCCCGTCAAACTCCTGGTCCATAGCCTGGTCGGCGGCCTCCAGCCACAGCTTCTTGTCCACAAAGGCCCACTTCTGGGCAGAGAAGGTGCGGTTGAGGCCGGGGGCACGGTTCTTGGCGATGAGGGCGGCCTCGATGGGGATGGTGCCGCTGCCGCAGAAGGGGTCGCACAGAGGGTCACGGCCCTTGTACCAGGAGAGCATCACCATGGCGGCGGCCAGGGTCTCCCGCAGAGGCGCCACCACGCCGTGAGCCCGGTAGCCCCGCTTGTGCAGTCCCGCACCGCTGGTGTCCAGCATGAGGGTAGCGGTGTCCTTCATAATGGAGAACTGGATCTGGTAGAGGGCGCCAGTCTCCGGCAGGGTGTTGAGCCCGTACTTCTCCCCCAGCCGGGCGGCTACCGCCTTCTTCACAATGGCCTGGCAGGCGGGCACGGCGTGGAGAGCAGAGTTGAGGCAGTGTCCCTTGACAGGGAACTGTCCCTCCCGGGGGATAAAGCGTTCCCAGGGCAGGGCCTTGGTGCCCTCAAACAGGGCGTCAAAATTGTCCGCCGGGAAAGAGCCCAGCACCAGCAGCACCCGCTCTCCGGTGCGCAGGTTCAGGTTGAGCCGGGCAATGTCCAGCGCCGAGCCCCGGCACAGCACCCGGCCGTTCTCTGCCTGGACTCCCTCCAGATTCAATCGGCGCATCTCGTCGGCGCACAGGCCTTCCAGCCCAAACAGGGTGGGCACGGCAAAGGTCAAATCATTCACAGTAAAACCTCCCGGACCGGGCGCTGTACCCGGCCATTTTTCCAATAAAAAAACAGTTCCCAGCCTGCGAAAAACAGAGAAAAAAGGAGCTGTATGGACGCTTATCACATATAGTATATCGGACGGGGGAAAAATTCGCAATTCCTTTTCCAAACTGGAAGGGTTTGCTATGGAGTTTTCACAAAAAATATGGTATGGTATGGGCAACGGGACGTAAGAGTATACAGAGTCTCGCAAGAAAGGAGTGTGCTATGGAAGCGATCATATGGCTGGGCGTGATGATTGCCTTTGCCGTGGGCGAGGCGGTCACCGTAGGGCTGACCAGCATTTGGTTTGCGGTAGGCGCCCTGGGCGCGCTGATCACCGCTGGGCTGGGGCTGGGATTCTGGCCGCAGATCACTGTGTTCATCGTTTTGTCGGGCATTACCCTGGCTCTGGTGCGTCCGCTGGCCAAAAAGCTGCTCCGGCCGGGCTACTCGGCCACCAATGCCGACCGGGTCATTGGAACGGTGGGCGTGGTCACCCAGGCGGTGAATAATCTGGCTGGTGAGGGGCTGGTAAATCTGGCCGGCCAGGTGTGGAGCGCCCGGAGCAAAACAGAAGAGGTCATCCCCGCTGGACAGGAGGTGCGCGTGCTCCATATCCAGGGGGTCAAGGTCATCGTGGAGCCGGTAACGGCAGACCAGACCAAGGCAGTATAAACATCGGGAACAAGGAGGAAACATATGGGCTTTATGGACATCATTACAAAATTGATCCCTGTCATCGTCATTATCCTGATCCTGCTCATCCTGGCGTCCAACATCCGGGTGGTACAGCAGTCCCGGGCCTACGTCATTGAGCGTCTGGGCGCGTTCCAGACCGTGTGGGGTGTGGGCCTGCACTTCAAGATCCCCTTTATTGAGCAGGTGGTCAAAAACGTGTCCCTGAAGGAGCAGGTGGTGGACTTCCCGCCCCAGCCTGTCATCACCAAGGATAACGTCACCATGCAGATCGACACCGTCATCTACTTCCAGATCACCGACCCCAAGCTCTACACCTACGGCGTGGAGCAGCCCATGAGCGCCATCGAGAACCTGACCGCCACCACCCTGCGTAACATCATCGGCGATCTGGAGCTGGACCAGTCTCTCACCAGCCGCGACCACATCAACGCCCAGATGCGTGCCATCCTGGACGAGGCCACCGACAACTGGGGCATCAAGGTTAACCGTGTGGAGCTGAAGAATATCATGCCTCCCCGGGATATCCAGGAGTCCATGGAGAAGCAGATGCGGGCCGAGCGTGAACGCCGTGAGTCTATCCTCCAGGCCGAGGGCCAGAAGCAGTCCCAGATCCTGGTGGCCGAAGGTGAAAAGCAGTCTGCCATCCTGAAGGCTGATGCCGCCAAGCAGGCCGCTATCCTCCAGGCTGAGGGTGCCAAGCAGGCCAAGATTCTGGAAGCCGAAGCAGAAGCAGAGGCCATCCTGAAGGTGCAGCAGGCTACCGCCGACGCTATCCGGCTCATCAACGAGGCCGCCCCCGGCGAAGGCGTTTTGAAGATCAAGGCTCTGGAGGCCTTCACCGCCGCCGCCAACGGCAAGGCCACCAAGATCATCATTCCCAGCGAGATCCAGGGTCTGGCTGGTCTGGCCGCAGGCGCCAAGACCATCTTCGATACCGAGGACCCGAAAGCGTAAATCCTTTGATCCTATCCCGGGGAGGGTGCTCCCCGGGATTTTTTATGCCAAAAACAGGAAAATTAGCAATCATTGCACCGAAAAAAACAAAGAAAAGCTCATATACTTCTTGTTGGAGAAAACAAAAGGAGGGAGCGGCGTGGGGCGAGGAAAGGGACCGGGCGTGGGGCTGGGCCTTTTGGTGATGTGTTTTGTTCTGGCGCTGACCCCGGTGGGGGAGCCGGTGCAGAGCGCGGAGGGAGAGGCTGAGGTGGAGGTGCCGGTGGTGGCCCTCACCTTTGACGACGGACCCCGGGCGGATACCACCGGCTGGCTGCTGGAGCAGCTGGAGCTGCGGGAAGTGCCCGCCACCTTTTTTATGGTGGGCAACCGAATCCCTGGCAACGAGAAGCTCATCCGTCAGATGAAGGACCAGGGGTGCCAGATTGGGGTGCACACCTATGACCACGTGGATGTGACCGGACTGAGCCAGACCGATTTTGACCTGCAGATCGGCAAGACCCGCACCCTTCTGCGGGAGATTTTGGGGGAGGGAAACTACTGGCTGCGGCCGCCCTACGGCTTTGTGGACCAGGGAGTACGGACCTGGTCGGACGGGCCGATTATTCTGTGGTCGGTGGACCCGGAGGACTGGAAGGACCACGACGTGGAGCGCATCGTGGCCAGCGTGGTGGAGCGGGTGGAGGACGGCGACGTGATTTTGATGCATGACATCTATCAGTCCTCCGCAGAGGCGGCCATCCGCATCGTAGACGCTCTGGAGGAGAAGGGGTTCTGCTTTGTTACGGTGGAGCAGCTCATGGCCCGCCAGGGGATTGCACAGGAGGCGGGAGTAATCTTCCCGGAGCGGCCATAAAAAATCCCCGGCCTGATGGCCGGGGAAGGGAATATGGCGTTACACGCCCATGGTGCTGGTCTCGGGGAGGGTGGAGCCGCCGTCAATGACGAACTGGGCGCCGGTGAGATAGCTGGCCTCGTCGCTGGCAAGGAAAGCGGCCAGCTCGCCCACCTCGGTGGGATCGGCCAGGCGGCCCAGAGGAATGGCGGAGGCGATACCGTCGATGACACTCTGGGGGTTGTCCGGGCAGGACTGCTGGGCCATCCCCTTCACCATGGGGGTGAGCACATAGCCCGGGCAAATGGCGTTGACGTTGATGGTGGGAGCAAACTCCCGGGCCAGGGCCTTGGTGAGACCCACCAGGGCGGCCTTGCTCATGGCATAGGCGGCCTCGCCAGGGTCGGCCACCATATCGCCGGTGACGGAGGACATAATGACGATCTTGCCCCATTTGCGCTCCAGCATGCCGGGGATCACCGCCTTGCAGGTGTTCCAGGCGCCCTTCACGTTGATGTCCAGGTGGGCGTCCCGGTCCTCATCGCTCTGGGTAAGGAAGTCTCCCAGCTTGCAGATGCCGGCGTTAGATACCAGAATGTCGATGGGACCAAAGGCGGCCTGGGCGGCCTCCACCCCGGCCTTTACACTAGCGGGGTCGGACACGTCCATACGCACCGCCATGGCGTTCTCGCCCAGCTGGGCGGCCAGCTCCTCTACGGCGGCGCCCCGGGCGGCCAGAATCACTTTGGCTCCGTGCTTGAGAAAGGTGCGGGCGATGCCCTCGCCGATGCCCTTGGAGGCGCCGGTAATGAGGGCGGTCTTTCCGGTCAGCTTACCCATGGTAAAACAGCTCCTTTTAGATTCTATATCGTATAATATAGAGAAGATAATACAAAATCAGCCCTGAAGAGCCTGCTGTGTCAGCTCAATGAACCGCTCTCCAAAGTGGGACAGGTACCGGTCCCGGCGGTAACCCACCACCAGACGGCTGATGGTAGAGGGGTCGGTGAGAGGGAAGAAGTCCAGCTTGTCGGTGGAGGAGCGGGCGGCGGTGACGTGGATGGTCTTGACAAACAGCTCCGGGCAAATGGTGATGCCCACCCCCGCCTCGGCCATGGCCAGCGTAGTGATGGTGTTCTCCGTCTCCAGAATCAGCTTGGGTTTGAAGAAATGGCGGCTGAAATACTGGTCCACGATGCTGCGGGTGCGGTTTCCACGCTTGATGAGAATGAAGGGCATGTGCTGGAAGGCGTCAATGTCCGCGCCGTCGGCAAACTGCTTACGCATCTCCTCCGCCCGGTCGCCGAAGATCTGGTCGGTAAAGCTGCGGGGCACCACCAGCATCAGGTCCTCCTGGGTCAGGGGGACTACCTCCACACCCTCCATCATGATGGGCTGGAAGCAGACGATCAGATCCACACGGCCGTGGGCCAGCTCGTCCTCCAGGTGGGTGGAGTTACCTTCAAAGAGGGAGAAGTCCACCATGGGAAACTCGGCCTGGAATTTGGGCAGCACCTCAGGCAGCAGAGCCAGACCGCAGGTGTGGGAGATGCCCAGACGGAGCACGCCCATGTAGTGGCGGTTGATGTCACCCACCTTAGCTAGGTACTGACTGTGCAGGTCCAGAATCTGGGTGGCGGTCTCCACCAGCAGGTCCCCCGCGTAGGTCAGGGACAGCTTGGGCGAGCGGGTAAAGAGCTTGACATCCAGCTCCCGCTCCATGTTGCTGATGTGGTTGCTTAACGATTGCTGGGAGATATACAGCCGCTCGGCCGCCCTGGTAATGTTCAATTCCTCTGCCACAAGCAGGAAATACTTCAAATGGAGAAAATTCAACCGGTCTCCCCCTTCCAAATTCCAGATATATGAAGGAGTTCCTTCATTTTTTCGTTGGGATAGCACTATTATATCACAGCCAAAAAGCTGTGGCAACCATCGATAAAAATCTGCTGTTCGGAATGATAATTTTATGGTTTAATAGTATCAAAAGATAGGGCAAAAGAGAGAAGAATCCCTGCCTTAGCTTTTAAAAACATTCGAAAATGGAATGCAGAAGCGTAATTACAAACCATGTGCGCATAGGGCAATCCCTGTCAAAATAACTGGAAAGACCAAACATTGAGAAAGGAAGATTGTTTGCCATGAAATGTCTGATCATTGACGCCGTCCACAGCTCCATCGCCGAGGAGTTCAGCAAGTACATGCAGGTGGACACCCACATGCTGCCCACCCAGGAGGAGCTGGCCAAGCTGATCCCCGAGTATGATGTGCTGATCATGCGTGTTGACCCCGCCATCAACAAGGAGATCCTGGACGCCGCCAAGAATCTGAAGGTCATCGGCGTTTGCTCCGTTGGCCTGAACCACATCGACATGGATACCGCCAAGGCTAAGGGCATCCAGGTCTTCAACGCTCCCGGCATGAACGCCAACGCCGTGGCCGAGCTGACCTTCTCCAAGATGCTGGACCTGTCCCGCCACACCATCCCCGCCAACTATGACGTAAAGGTCAACAAGAACTGGGATAAGTATAAGTTCGTGGGCCGTGAGCTGCGCGGCAAGACCCTGGGCATCTTGGGCTTCGGCCGCATCGGCCAGCGCGTGGGTGAGCTGGGCCGCGCCTTCAAGATGAACATCGTGGCTTACGATCCCTACCTGCCCGCTCACGTGTTTGAGGAGCAGCAGGCCACCAGCATGAGCATCGACGAGGTGCTGAAGACTGCTGACTATGTCACCATCCACATGCCTCTGACCCCCGAGACCAAGGACCTGTTCAACGCCAAGTCCATCGCTGAGATGAAGAACGACGCTGTGGTTCTGAACATGGCCCGCGGCGGTATCGTCAACGAGAAGGATATGTACGAGGCTCTGAAGGCCGGCAAGATCGGCGGCTATGCCTCCGACGTTATGGAGAACGAGCTGGCTGCCGGCGGCCTGACCGAGGGCGCTTCCTTCGACTCCCCCCTGTTCGAGTGCGATAACTTCATCGTCACTCCTCACCTGGGCGCCCAGTCCACCGACGCTTCCCGCGACATTGCTGAGCTGATCATCGGCAAGGTCAAGGAGGCCCTGAGCCTGTAAGGCATCTTCGTAAGAGCTGCGAAGGAAATTTGATAAGAGAGCGGAGCGTGCGCTGTGGAATCTCCACAGCGCACGCTTTTTTAAAAAAGAACGTCTCCGGGCAAACTTTCCGGCCGGGCGGTGCGTCTTATGAATGAGTGAAAGGAGGGGGAGACTACGGGGTAGGATGTACGGGAGCGCTTGGTAGGCTATATCCGGGAAAATCAAACTTATTTTTATCGCTTGGCCTATCAATACGTGGGAGACCGGGATCTGGCCATGGATCTGGTACAGGATGCCGTGGTCAAAGCCCTGCAGCACTGGGAGAGCCTGCGGGAGCCGGAGGCGGTGCGCAGCTGGTTTTACCGTATTCTGGTGCGGGAGTGCCTGTCCTTCCTGCGGCAGAACCGGCGGGTCATTTATCTGGCTGAGCCGCCCGAGCAGATCCAGAGCAGCCAGGAGAGCGCGCTGGAGGACCGGGAGGCTCTGCAGCAGGCCATCGACCGGCTCTCTCCCAAACTCAAGACCGTGGTGCTGCTGCGCTTTTACGAGGAGATGCAGCTGAGCGAAATCGCGGAGATCACCGGGACCAATCTCAGCACGGTGAAAAGCCGCCTGTACAAGGGGCTGAAGAAATTGCGGGAGAGCTTGCAGGAGGGATGATATGACAGAAAAACAGGACCGTTTTTCCCATGCCATGGAACAGTGCCGTCAGGCCTACCGGGATATTCCCACCCCACCGGAACTGGAGGGAGCGGTGGAGGACGCCATCCAGGCGGGCTGCCGGCCCAGGCTGCCCCGCCGGGGACTGAAGCGGGCGGCTGCGGCCGCGGCCGGACTGTGCGCCTGCTTTGTGGTGCTCACCTCCCCGGCGGTGGCTGCGGCGGTGGACGATGTGCCGGTACTGGGCCAGCTGTGCCGGATCCTTACCGGGCAGGCCTATGAGAGCCGGGAGGAGACCAGCTACGTGCAGGTCCAGCTGCCCCAGATCGAAAACACCGGAGACAGCAGCCTGGAGCAGCGGGTAAATCTGGAGATCAGCGCAGTACTCAGCCGGGAGGTGGATGAGAGCAAGGAGCGGGCCCGGCAGTACTACCAGGCCTATCTGGATACGGGAGGAGACCCGGACACCTTCCAGCCCATCCAGATCCAGGTGGACTATCAGGTAAAGTCGGTCACGGATCAGTGGGCCTCCTTTGTGGTCACTAAGACGGAGAGTCTGGCCAGCGCCTACTTCCGGCAGTACTTCTACAACCTGGACCTGGAGACCGGCCAGAGTCTGACCCTGCGGGATGTTCTGGGTCCCAATTGGGCCGCCCAGGGTGCGGCAGCCGTGGAAGAGCAGCTGTCCCAGTGGGACCAGGAGCAGAAGGCCCTGCTCTTTGACGATGTAGACCTGGAGGCGCTGTTGGAGGAGAAGGAGGACTTCTATCTCCAGGAGGACGGTACCGTGGTGGTGGTCTTTGATAAGTATGAGATCGCCGCCGGGGCCGCCGGTGTGCTGGAATTTCCCATTGGGAAGCTGCCTCAGGCATGAAAAAATCGCCCGTCCAAAGACGGGCGATTTTTTTGTGGGGAAATCAGATGTGCTCCTGAACCTTGGCCATCTCCTGGGCAATGTTCAGAATGTGGTCGCCGATGCGCTCAAAGTCGGTGAGCAGCTCGGAGTAGAGGATACAGGCCTCGTCAGAGCACTCGCCGTCACGCATACGCTCCAGGTGGTTGCGGCGGTAGTCGCTGGTCATGTCGTCGATGCGCTGCTCCAGAGCGGACACATCGGCCAGCCACTCCACATTGCCGGCGTTGAGAGAGAGCAGGTCGTTGATGCCCTCCAGGCAGATATCCCGCATAGCGGAAATCTCATCATGAGCCACGCCGGTGAAGGAGATATTGCGCTTGTTGAGCATCCGGGTGTAACCGGCCAGGTTGTCGGCGTGGTCGCCGATGCGCTCAATGTTGCCGGAGATGGTAAAGAAGCTGCTGACCACGGCGGAGGCCTTCTCGTTGGTTTCGTAGGTGATCAGGCGGGAGACGTGCAGGGAGATCTCCTTGTTCAGGAAGTCCAGGTACTCCTCGGTCTTCTCTACCTGCTCCAACTCCTCCTCGTCACGGTTCAGCACGGAGCGGAAGCTGGCCTCCACGTTGTCCTTGGCCATCTCCATCATGCGGCGCAGCTCATGCTGCATCTGGTCCACATAGATGGCGGACACACCCAGGCCGCCGTCCTTGCTGCTGATCTGGATGGGGGTGAGGTACTCCAGGTGGAGCTGGTCGGCCTTGTCCTCGGGACGCTCGGGCAGGATCTTCACCGCAGCCTTGGCCAGGTAGTTGCCCAGAGGCAGCAGGATGATGGTGGTGATGATGTTGAAACTGGTGTGCACCAGAGCAATCTGTCCGGCGTGGGAGGCAGGCATGAGTCCCGCAATGGTCTGTCCCAGGGAGCCAGGGAGGGTCAGGGAACCGTCGATCACATAGGCGATGGGGAAGACAAGGAACAAAATGGTAAAGATCACTGTGCCGATGACGTTGAACATCAGGTGGATAATGGTGGCACGCTTGGCGTTGCGGTTGGTGCCGATGGAGGCCAGCACGGCAGTGATACAGGTGCCGATGTTCTGACCGAACAGCACGAACACCGCGCTGGGCAGGCCGATCACGCCGCTGTTGGCCAGGGCCTGAAGGATACCCACCGAGGCGGAGGAGGATTGGATGACGGCGGTGAAGCCGGCGCCGGCCAGGATGCCCAGCAGGGGGTTGGAGAAGGTGGACATGAGGTTGATGAAGGCCTCAGACTCCCGCAGGGGAGACATGGCGGAGCTCATCATGTCCATACCGATGAACAGCACGCCCAGACCGGCCAGGATCTGACCGATGTGCTGCAGCTGAGGCTTTTTCACAAAGACCACCAGGGCCACGCCTACAAAGGCGAACAGGGGAGCCAGCTCACCCACGTCCAGGGCGATGAGCAGGCCGGTGACGGTGGTACCGATGTTGGCACCCATGATGATCCAGACCGCTTGATTGAGGGTCATCATGCCCGCGTTAACAAAGCCAACCACCATGACTGTGGTAGCGGAGGACGACTGAATAACGGCGGTGATGGCCGCGCCTACCAGCACGCCCAAAAAGCGGTTGGCAGTCAGTCGCTCCAAAATCATTTTCATACGGCTGCCGGCTGCGGCCTCCAGGCCGGAGCTCATCATCTGCATGCCGTACAGGAATAGCGCCAGGCCGCCCAGAAGTCCCAGAAAGTCTGACATTTGCATCTCAGGATTCCTCCTCTTTCTCTCTTACAAACATTTTTTGCGTTTTGGGGTAAATCATGCTGGAAAACGGCGGAGCAGAGGTGTGCCGTATTCCAACCGCGCAGGGATAAAAAAGAAAAAAGACATAGCCCACGTGCCGGCAGGGCGCGCAGGTCATGTCATTGTTTTTTCATATTCCATTGTCCGATCAGGCCGATCCCCGCCGACCTGGGCACAGATGCTCCCATGGCATTTCTACCTCTCTGTACTCTTTACTCGCAACTTCCTACATCTAGCATTATAGGAAAGAAACCGGTCCGCGTCAACCGATTTTACAAAAATCTCATCTGCCCTTAATATTTTCTCCAATCTGACAAAAAACCCCCTCCGGACCATGCCGGAGGGGGTTGGCTTCGCCAAAGAAATGGGCAATTTTTGGAGATTATTGGGGCTTTTGGCTCTCCAGATACTCATCATAGGTCATCATACGGTCGACGAGCTTTCCGTCAGCGGTGAAGTCAAAGATGCGGTTACACACGGTCTGGATGAGCTGATGGTCGTGGGAGGCCACCAGAACGTTGCATTTGACCATCTCCAGGCCCTTGTTCAGGGCGGCGATGGACTCCAGGTCCAGGTGGTTGGTGGGCTGGTCCAGCATGAGCACGTTGGCGCCGGAGAGCATCATCCGGGAGAGCATGCAGCGCACCTTCTCACCGCCGGAGAGCACCTTGACTGCCTTATATACCTCGTCGCCGGAGAAGAGCATCCGGCCCAGGAAGCCGCGCAGGTACTGCTCCTGGGGATCGGGGGAGAACTGGCGCAGCCACTGCACCAGATTGTCGTCGTTGTCCTGGAAGTAGGGGGTGTTGTCCTTGGGGAAATAGGAGAAGGTGGCGGTCTGGCCCCACTTCACGGTGCCCTCATCGGGCTCCATCTCCCCGGCCAGGATCTTGAAGAGAGCGGTGTGGGCATTCTCGTTGTCGCCCACGAAGGCGATCTTGTCCCCGTGGCCCACGATGAAGGACACCTTGTCCAGCACCTTCACGCCGTCGATGGTCTTGGACACGTCGGTGACAAAGAGAATGTCCTTGCCCACCTCACGGTCGGGAGAGAAGGCCACCCAGGGATAGCGGCGGGAGGAAGCGGGCATCTCCTCCACGGTGAGCTTATCCAGGAGCTTCCGGCGGGCGGTAGCCTGCTTGGACTTGGACTTGTTGGCGGAGAAGCGGGAGATAAAGTCCTGCAACTCTTTGATCTTCTCCTCGTTGCGCTTGTTCTGGTTTTTGATGAGCTGCTGCACCAGCTGGGAGGACTCATACCAGAAGTCGTAGTTGCCCACGTACATCTTGATCTTGCCGTAGTCGATATCCACGATGTGGGTACACACGGTGTTCAGGAAGTGACGGTCGTGGCTGACCACGATGACGGTGCCGGGGAAGTCCAGCAGGAAGTCCTCCAGCCAGTTGACCGCGTCGATGTCCAGGTTGTTGGTGGGCTCGTCCATCATCAGCAGGTCGGGGTTGCCGAACAGAGCCTGGGCCAGCAGCACCTTCACCTTCAGACGGGCGTCCAGGGTGGCCATGTCGTTGTAGTGCAGATCGGTGCCGATGCCAAGTCCCTGGAGGATGCGGGACGCGTCGCTCTCGGCCTCCCAGCCTCCCAGCTCGGCATACTCCTCCTCCAGCTGGCAGGCCAGCATGCCGTCCTCGTCGGTCATCTCCTCCTTGGCATACAGAGCTTCCTTCTGCTTGCCGATATCGTAGAGACGCTGGTTGCCCATGATGACGGTGTCCATCACGTTGTAGGCGTCGTAGGCGTTCTGGTCCTGCTTCAGAACGGACATACGGATGTTGGGCAGGATGGAGACCTCGCCGGAGGTGGACTCCAGGTCTCCGGACAGGATCTTCAGAAAGGTGGACTTACCGGCGCCGTTTGCGCCGATGATGCCGTAGCAGTTGCCCCGGGTGAACTGGAGATCCACGTGGGAAAACAGGGGGGACCCGCCGTACTGCAGGCCCAGATCGGTAACAGTGATCATGGTACGCTCCTTCTCTTCTCTGCGCCGGCGCGGTCCGATCCCGCGCCCAAAGCGAAAAATACTCGGGTATCATATTATCATACTCCCTGACAAAAGAACAGGGATTTATTTGAGAAAAAACGGCCAAATTTCCGGCGTAAAACTGATTTTTCTGCCAATTTTAATCCAGCGACCTAGAGAAACCCCGGAGAGGGCAGGCTGCTCGGGGAAAGAGGGAAAGGTTTTGTTCCAAATATGAATAAATCTTGACATAAACCCAGCTTGCCTTTACAATATGTACAGGACAAAAATGAAAAACTTGGGGGACGTTTTTCAGTTGTCGCAAGGATGAAAGACGCGGTGAGCGGCTTTGCCTTGCGGCTCATTTTATGCTGTCAAGTCTTTTGCTGGGATGCCCGGCAAAAACACAGTGCGCGGCCGTCCGCCGCGAAGATATGATGCTGAATTTTTTGGAGGTGTAAGAGACCAATATGATATATTATATAATAGAGGGTATTCTGGTGGCTGTGGTGATGTTTATCGTCGGCAGCCTGTTTGGATACCAGCGGAGAAAGGCCACGGCGGAGCGTGAGATCGGTTCCGCCGAGGAAGAGGCCACCCGCATTGTCAACGAGGCCTATAAGAGCGCCGAGAGCAAGAAGCGGGAAGCTCTGGTGGAGGCCAAGGAGGAGATCCTGAAGGCCCGCAACGAGTACGAACAGGAAGAGAAAGAGCGCCGCGCCGACCTGCAGAAGCAGGAGCGCCGCCTGCAGCAGAAGGAAGAGAACCTGGACCGCAAGACGGAGAACATGGAGAAAAAGGAAGAGCACCTTGCCAACCGTCTTGCCAAGCTGGAGGCCACCCAGGCCGAGGCCGAGCGCATCAAGCAGGAGCAGGTGGATACTCTGGAGCGCATCTCCGGCTTTACCGCCGAGGAGGCCAAGACCTACCTGCTGGATCAGCTGGAAGCTGACGTGACCCACGAGTCGGCCATGAAGATCAAGGAGATCGAGGCCCGCTTCAAGGACGAGGCCGACACCAAGGCCCGGGAGATCATCTCTCTGGCCATCCAGCGCTGCGCCGCCGACCACGTGGCGGAGGCTACCGTCAGCGTGGTGCCCCTGCCCAACGACGAGATGAAGGGCCGCATCATCGGCCGCGAAGGCCGCAACATCCGCACGCTGGAGACCCTGACCGGCGTGGACCTGATTATCGACGACACCCCCGAGGCCATTACGGTCTCCTGCTTTGATCCCGTGCGCCGGGAGATCGCCCGGCTGGCTCTGGAGAAGCTCATTCTGGACGGCCGCATCCATCCCGCCCGCATTGAGGAGATGGTGGAGAAGGCCAAGCGCGAGGTGGACGCCACCATCAAGGCTGAGGGTGAGCGTGCCATCTTTGAGACCAACGTCCACGGCCTGCACCCCGAGCTGGTCAAGCTACTGGGCCGTATGCGCTACCGCACCAGCTACGGCCAGAATGTGCTGAACCACTCCATCGAGGTTTCCCACATTGCCGGCCTGCTGGCCGCCGAGATCGGCGCCAACGTGGCCGAGGCCAAGCGTGCCGGTCTGCTGCACGACCTGGGCAAGTCCATCGACCACGAGGTGGAGGGCTCCCACGTGTCCATCGGCGTGGAGCTGGCCCGGAAGTACCGGGAGAGCGAGAACGTCATCCACGCCATCCACGCCCACCACAACGATGTGGAGCCCCAGACGGTGGTGGCCTGCCTGGTCCAGGCGGCCGACGCCATCTCCGCCGCCCGCCCCGGTGCCCGGCGCGAGAACCTGGAGAACTATATCAAGCGTCTGGAGATGCTGGAGGAGATCACCTCTTCCTTCCCCGGCGTGGAGAAGTCCTTCGCCATCCAGGCTGGCCGCGAGGTCCGCATCATGGTCAAGCCCGACCAGGTCAGCGAGGACCAGATGGTGCTGCTGGCCCGGGACATCGCCAAGAAGATCGAGGACGAGCTGGAATATCCCGGCCAGATCAAGGTCAACCTGCTGCGTGAGACCAAGGCGATTGAATACGCAAAGTAAATGTTCCCCATTTAATTACAAAAAGGAGACTGCTTTCTGATAGTTCCCACAGGTACACTTTTTGAACCCATATAAATTGTCAGGCCAACAGGCGGACAGCGGAAGCTGTCCGCCTGTTGTGTTTTATGCCAGCAATCGCTTGATTTCTTCAATATCTGTAATCTGTTTTGTAATATGCGGTGCGTGCTCTCCCTCCTGCATAGGGCTGTCCACTCTGCCGATGTCCCGGTACACGATCCTGACACTCTGCGCAGCGGAGCGGGAATACTTTTGGCTCCGCTCGCCCACTTCGATCCGCTGGATGAAGAGCCGCAGCAGCTCCGGCGTCAGTTCGTCAATGGTGGTGTACCGCTTGGCTTTCTCAATGAAGGCATCCACATTAGCGGCTGAAGCTTTCAGCTTTTCCAACTGCTTTTCTTTCTCTGGAATAGAGACAGACAGATTTTTTTGCTCAGCGTTGTAGTCTGCGGAGAGCATCCGGAACTGTTCATCGCTCACTCGCCCCAGAACATTGTCCTCATAGAGTCGCTTGAATAGAGCAGACAACTCATCATATCTCCGATGCATGGAATCCAGCTCCTTCTGCAGACGGTTGATCTCCCGGCGCAGTTCTGCGGTGTTTCTCTGGTTAATGTACTGGGCGAACTGCCGCTCCTTCATCCGTGCGAAGTATGTGACCCTGCGCAGGTCATCCAGCACGATGGCTTTCAGGTCCGCCTCCCGGATCTGGTGGGGTGAGCAGGCGGTTTTCCCGCGCTTACTGTAGGTTGAGCACCGGAAATAATACTGATCCTCCCGCATTTTCTCGGTCCGGCAGAGCACCATGTATTTTCCGCAGTCGGCACAGTAGACCAGTCCAGAGAACAGATTGGGTTCCTCCATGTGCTTGGGCGGCCGCCGTTTGTGCTCCCGCACATCCTGCACGATCTCCCAGACCTCCATGGAGATGAGTGGCTCATGGGTGTTCTCCACAAGGATCTGCTCGCTCTCTGGTTTCTGGATTTGCTTTTTGTTTTTATAGGAGAGCGTTGTTTTCTTCATGTTGAGCGTGTGCCCGATGTAGACCTTGTTTTCCAGGATCTTAGCCACGGTTCTGCCGGACCAGGTGTAGGGACGGGTGGTATCCAGATTGGTACAGGCAGCTCCGGTAGCCTGGTAGTACTGGTTGGTCGGATTCAGCACCTGCTCTTGAGTCAAAATTCTGGCGATCTGGCTTGGACCTTTCCCCGCAGCGCACAGGTCAAAGATCCGACGCACGATGGGGGCGGTTTCTTCATCAGGGATGATCTCTTTGGAGTACTTATCCTTCTTCTTGTAGCCGTAGGGCGGTTTGCCTCCCAGCCGTTCTCCGCGCTCCGCCTGCATCTTCTTGATGGCGCGCACCTTCTTGCTGGTGTCCTTGGCGTGGAGTTCGTTGGCCCAGTTACGGATCGGATTGAAGTCGTTGCTGCTCTCCACCAGGGAATCCACGCCGTCGTTGACCGCAATGAAGCGGACGCCTTTCTCCGGGAAGTAGATCTCCGTGTACTGTCCTACCTGGAGGTATTCTCGTCCCAGGCGGCTGAGATCCTTGACGATGATGGTCTCCACCTCGTCCCGTTCCACCATTTCTATAACCTTCTTCCAGGCCGGACGGTCAAAGTTTGTACCGGAGTAGCCATCGTCCGCCAGGAACAGCGTGTTTTCAAATCCATGATCCGCTGCGTACTGTTCCAGGAAGAGTTTTTGGTTGTGGATGGAGTTGGATTCTTTCTGCCTGTCATCCCTCTGCCGCTCATCCTCCTGACTGAGTCTTCCGTATAAAATATTGTATTTTTGGCTTGCCATATATCTGTAACCTCCTTTTACTGGGGCAAGCCGGTATGGGGTACGGACAGTATACCCCACCAGCCTGCACAAGTCCAAGGAAACTTTACGCGTTGTGGGTTTCCTTTTTTAGATCTGTATCAATGAGTGAGAGCAGCTTGTCCGTGGGTGTTGCTGTGGCATCCACCTGGAACACAGAGGTCACATGGAAGACCTTCCCTCCAATGAGCATCTCCCTCTGATTGATGATGTGATCGTCCTGGTGCTGGTAGCAGGTGTCACGAAAACTGGTTAGCACCTCTCCGTTTTCTGTTTTCCGCAGCATTGCCCTGTGGGGATCGTATCCGCCCAGCATTCCGGTCTTCCGGTATTCCTCGTATTCTGTTCTCATAGAACTCCTTTCCTCCGGATAGAATCCGGATCATAAAATAGCAGGCCGTCACATGGTCTGCTGCCAGGTTAGCTCGTCTGCGTGATCGTCCTCTTTGTGACCGAGGGCGATTTTCTTTTGCCGCTGCCAGCGGAGCGTTTTCTTGTCTGCGTGATGGTGCATAGTGGTGGCATCCCTTACGGAACCAGAAGCTTGACCGCGCTCCAGAGAGCGGATAAGCCGGACCAGATCGTCCGCAGGACCACCATAGCCACCATAGTCCCCAGCAAGATCAGGGCCAGCCATATCATCACTGACATTGCAGTACCCAGACTGGGAGGCGAAATAGAAATCTCTTTCTTTTTCCCAGCCTGTCGCAGCAGCGCCTGTATTTCCGCCACATCCCGCGCCAGGGCCTCCATCTGAGCCTGGGCGGGGCACGGCTCCCTTCGGTTGGAAACCTCCCGCAGAAGGGCTGTGTGGGCCGCGGTATGCTGGTTCAGGTTCTCCAGAGTGTTGCTCTGCTCTGCCGTCAACCGATGCAACGCTCGGATCATCAGCAACAGATTTTCCCACTCCTCTTTGCTGGGACAGCTCTGCGGTGTTATAGATGGCGGAGCGTTCCGCCGCTTCAATTCCTCCATGGGCAATCGCTGCCCGGATTCTGAACTCATGTTCCATGGCCTCCTTCGTATACTTCTCCTCGTGGAGCCGGTTATCCCGGCACTTCATTCCCGCGGGCGTGGTGTAGGTGATGTTCTTTCGGCTATCCGTCCAGCGCACCTGATACCCCTCGCTCTCCATCAGGGAAATGAATTCCTCCTTGGAAGAAGCATACCTCATGCATAGGTCGATGGTGTTCATGAGGCGGAACTTCCAACTTTCACCCTTCGCGGCGGAACGGTACTCTCTGGTGCTCATCCGCTTTTGCTTGACCTGCTTCTGCGGTGGCGGAAGAATCTCCAAGCCATGGGCAGCACATATTTCATCGTTGACCATCCGATGGGCCTGCAGGTCGGCGGCACTCTGGTGGAGCTTCTTACCGTCCTGGAAGCTCACACTGTTCACCACAAGGTGGTGGAGTAGGGAAGCACCGCCTTGTCACATTGCTGTGATAGGTTTGCGCCACCCTCTCCGGGAACCGTACGTACCCCTCTCGGAGTATACGGCTCTGTTACTGCTCGTTCAGACAAAACTCACTTTTTGTGGATAATACTGCGGTGGCAATCCCTGCACACCACAAGCGTTTTTCTGTGTTTGGCAATCATTGCGATTTCCCACCGTTCCTTGCCTTTGAGATTTTTGAGTTTGTTAATGTGGTGAACCTCGTAATGGTCGCTCTCTGTCGTTCCGCATAACTCACAGACCTTTGCTTTCAGCCGGTTTTCAAGGGTATTGACTGCGTATCCGTAGACAACGGCAGCATTGCTGATGTAATCCGTAGCAGGGCCCTTGCCTTTGCAGTCGGCGTAATTTGCGAAGTAACGCCTTTTGTTTCCCTGCTTCGTTTCATAGGGTATACCCCATTTTCCTGTGCCATCATTAAACTTGTCAATGGTTTTGGATAGGCTGGTTTTATGCTTTGAAGCAAGGGTTTTTAAGCAACTGTATTCCATAAGGTAGGCAAGATAGTGCAGCTTGCAAAAGTTGCTTGCCATACCATAATAGTTGCATATTCCTCTTAACTCCGCATTGTATACTGAAACGATTTCTAAGTCTGTGAGCCCAACCAGATATTTCCGATGAACTGGAAACATGGAACCATCTTTCTTCTGTATCGCCACACCTTTAGTGAAAACGAATTGACGGATTTTATCGTTAAGTGGCACCAACAGTTCTACACCCCCATTGAGGGTACGCATTTTTACATGACCGGGGCCACCCCGCTTTATTTTTCCGCTTCTGCGCACACGCACATCATAGCCTAAGAACCTTGCACATTTACTGCTATGGGTTATGAGCGTTTTATCTTCACTGAGTTCCATTTTCAGTGTATCTCCGATAAACTCGGCCAGTTTGCTCTTAGTCCATTGACAGTCCTCACGGTTTCCCTTGACTGCTATTAGAAAATCATCCGCATACCGAACATATTTCAGTTTTTTGTCGGTCTGCGCAGTGCAGGGAATGGTCATCAGTTTCTGACGTTTGGGCTTATACTCTGCCAGCACCATTTCCCTTTCCTCACCTGTTACTTTCGTCAAGCGGTGGGATAGCCGTTTGATTTCATTGTGCAGCTCTCGGTATTCAGGTGTGATTTGTCCCACTCCGGGCGTGTCAAATTCGGATTTCAACTTCATTACAAACTTGTCCAATTCATGCAGGTAGATGTTGGCGAGTAGCGGAGAAATGATACCGCCTTGCGGTGTACCGCTGTACGTCTTATGGTACTGCCAATTCTCTAAATATCCTGCTTTCAGGAATTTGTAAATCAGCTTGGTTATCCGAGCGTCCTTGATTTTATTG
>ENA-OQNI01000630-OQNI01000630.1-human-gut-metagenome-genome-assembly--contig:-NODE-630-length-36314-cov-7.041534_pt1 | contig 36314 bp, 32 predicted proteins | sample MGYA00242627_ERZ504876 | MGnify/ENA primary metagenome ERZ504876 (study PRJEB26092, sample SAMD00036386) | human gut metagenome | host: Homo sapiens | study: EMG produced TPA metagenomics assembly of... | reverse complement strand
TGCGTTTAAGTCTATCCCGCTTCCTTGATAAGCCTCCAGCAGCTCATACTCTCCGTCTACAACGTCTGCTACCTTTGCATATTCAAAAACAACATCCTCTTTTGTTGTTCCAACTCCGCCGTCTGTCGATTCTATTTCAATGCTTCCCTGTTCTTGCTTGATGTTGTCTAAGTTATCCGGCAATGCAATATTTTCATTTGCTTGTGCCGAAAAACTAAATAGTAATGTTGTAAGAATCAAAGGAAGCCATTTCTTAATTGTTCTGTTTTTCACTGTCTTTCCCCCATTTCTTTTTAGCTATCACACTTCCGATTCCTATTGCTAAGTATAAAAATGGAAGCGCTGTAAAGACCAGCTCCCGGAAAGACATGCTTCCCGGTACAATTTCTTGTTCTTGTTTCTCTGTATAAGGAATCCGTTCACCTGTGACTACCAGCCGCTTGGTATTCAATCCATATGGCGTACATGTGATCAGGGATACCAAATCTTTTTCCGCCTGTATCCCCAAGCCTTCCACATCTTCCGGATGAATGATGTCAATTTCTGATACCTGATAGGCTAACTTTTCGCCACAGACTGTTAAGAAAAATAAGTCTCCTGTTTCCATTTCATCCAGCCTCGTGAAAAGCTTGGCATTTGGAAGCCCCCGGTGTCCGGTCAGAATGCAATGCGTATTCTCTCCCCCCACCGGAAGGCTGCTTTCCGGAAGATGTCCTACTCCATTTACTAGAACTTCCTCTTCTACCCCATGATAGATTGGAAGATTCACATTGATTTTGGGAATGGAAATCGTTCCCATCATTCCGGTACCGGATAAGTTCAGCTGCTCTTGATAGCTTTCTTCTCCTAAAATGCCTTGCTCCATGTTGCCAACGATAATTCCGTTGGCTTGCCATAGCATTTCATTGTATCGAATTGCTTCTTTTTTTGCTTCCTGCACTTTTGCATCGGTCGCTTGGTTCATTTCGTCCTGATAGGTCTTTATCACATTTTGTTGATAATTTTGATCCATCACGCTTGCAACCAACGGGTATGCACAAAGAAGCAATCCTGCGATAAATAAAATGGTTCTTATTCTTTTTTTCTTAGACTTATTCCTTTTCCTCTTTACGTTTTCCATATACAAATGCTCCTGCCACAAGTGCTGTTCCTGCCACAAGCATAATTAAAGCTACTGAAGAACCTGTAATTGGAAGTTTCTTTCCTACAGCATTGATTACTGTAAGGTTAGAAGAACCCTCTTCCACATCCGTTGTAAGGTCTACATCCGTTTCTTTATATGCTCCATTGAGGAACTCCTTAATATGTGCTGTTGTTTCTAAGTCCTGCAGCGTTTTATTTGTTGCTCCGTCCCCTTTTATATAATCATTTCGTTCGTCCGTAAAAGTTGCCTTTAATTCTAAAACGATTGGATCAAGCAATGGACGGTAGCCTGTTGGCGCTTGTGTCTCTTTCAGATAGTATGTACCGCTGTCCAAACCATAGATGATGAACGTTCCCTCTGCATTGGAAACCATTTCCACTGCGTCTGCCGGCTGCTCTCCGCCTGTATGGTCTGTTCCACCTATGCTGTCACGATTGATTACGTTGTATCCGTTTTCTGTCTTTTTCACGTATACTTCGTGTTTCAATTCCGGATCTGAATACAAACGGAATTTTGCTCCCTCTAATTTCAGATCGTGATCGTTTGTTTTTAACACATTCAGTTTGTAGGTAAAGCACACGACCGTGTCCCATGGTGTGTATCCGGTATCCCCAGCTCCGTCTCCATCCGGATTGTTGGAAAATTCCAAACGTACATCATTTTCAAATCCCGGACGTCCGGTATCTTCTGCAGCTTTATCATTTAACGTTGCATCGTATCTCAAAACTACTTTCTGTCCATACACATTCTCATTCAAATCATTTTTCTGATTGAACTCACGATCCACGATTGCTTTGATATCTTGGATCTCTACTTTGAACGTCTCTCCATTTCCCGGATTTGTGATGACTTGAAATTCCTCTTTTGCAAGCTCATACATTTTATCTTCTGTTTGAATCTGAATTGTCACAGAGTCCGGATCAAATGTTAATGCTTCATCCATCACATCATGCCATGCATAATAGTATGTGTCGTATCCGTTGATGTTTGGAATATTGGATTCAAATTTATAAGGTACTGTCTGTCCAATCTCATAGTCTCCGATATCGTTCCATCCATCATTTCCGATTTCATCTTTATTGTCGTCTTCTTGGATTTTCTTGATGACTGTCGGATAATCCGATTTGATGTTTACATCTGTATCCGGATTCGCTGTATTAACGATACACATCGATGCTGCAGAATGAGTTCCTCCTACCTCGCTTACTTCATCTACGATGTAGTAGCCATACTCTAACCCACTGATTTCAATCGAATTGTCTTCTTTGGTTTCTGTTGCAAGCACTACATCTGCAGCAACTTGGTCTTCTACAATCTGATCTCTGAGTTCTTCTACAAAATATCGGAACTCACTGTAAGAACCTTCTACGTTCTGTTCGGTCTGTGCGCCTTCGACTTGGTTGTTATTTAAAGACTGAATGTAATCGATCACTTCATACTCTGTCACTTTCGCAGCATCTTTTCCAAGCTTTTCTCCAACAACTGTTTTTAGCGAATCTTCATATGGCTCGTTAAATGTATAATTGATAGATTCGCCACCTACTGAGTTTTCCGCATTGAATAACTGATATACGTTGAATTTCTTTCCTGCTAAAGTCTGTCCTTCATTTCCTTGGATGGTGATGCTCGCATCCCCACGTCCAAAATCTGCTACTCCGTTCGGTGTATTCACAGTCGTACGTGTTTCTGCAGCTTGTACCTGCAGTGAACCGATGGAACTTGTTACTCCTCCCATTGCAACGATTGTCGACATTGCAAGTGCCATAAACATTTTTAAAGTTCTTTTCTTCATTGTCCCTCTCCTCTCTAATGTGTATCCAAATAGTAAAACAATTCCAAGAATAAGCGCTGCCATCATCAAAAATAATGTTGTATTTGATCCGGTGTTTGGAAGTTTCATACCAATATTATTTATGATAGTCATTTCTGCTACTCGGTCTGCTTTTGTTCCAGTAACGGCAAACATGCCTTCTGAATCACTTGTGAACGCTTCTCCATTTACATAAAAGATAAATTCATCTTTTACCGGAGTGCTTTCTGTATAGACTTCATACGTCACTGGATTTCCATTTTGATCTAAAGGTAAGCGATATCCTGCCGGAGCTTTCGTCTCTTGCAGATAATACTTTTGTCCAACTTTTAAGTTTTCAATATTTAAAATTCCTTGATCATCTGTAACACCTTTGGTAACTTCCTGTGTACAATCTTTATCTGAGAATAATGTGAACTCAGCTCCTGCAAGAAGCTTGTCCTTATTATTTTCTTTATGAATTTGAAGTTTAAACGGAGACAGTAAATCTTCAACCGTCAAAGAAATATTTCCCTGATCCGTTACTTCAAATTTCACATTACCTAGTGTTGCATCGATTTTAGAAGTCAATGTAACTTTGTTATCCTCTGCCACATCAAACTCAATAATGTTCTCATTTACTACATATCCGTCCATAACCTCAAGCTCTGTAATCGCATGGTGTCCATGCTGCAGGGCTTTAAAAGTCAAAGCTCCATTTTCATCTGTAGTTAATGTTTCTTTTGTTCCATCCGGTTTGGTATGTTCAAATTTCGCTCCCGGAATTGGAATCTCTGTTCCTTCCTGTACTTTCTTTAAATCCAGCTTCATCACATTTTCAGGGACAGTTGGTTTATTATAAGTATTTACATTTTCTGCTGTTCCTGCCGATGTAATTTGTCTTACAAACACTTCTTGGTTCAATAGATACCCCTCCGGTGCTTTTGTCTCTTGAATAGTAATTGTTCCTATTGGAATAGACGCCGCACCACTTGATGATTTGTACAATTGATCTCCTGAATACAAATATTGTTCGCTGTAATAACAAAATCCATCTTTGTCCGTCTGAAATACCCATGTACGCGCTGGTGTCTTTCCTAACGCTGCCGGATCTTTATTCGTTTCCCATAACCCGGCATAATATTTCACCGTAAACTGTGCTCCCTGTAGCGTTGCACTTCCCTGCGGCTTATTTTGATTTGTTTCCGCATCTACTTTTCCGAGTAAGATACCAACTGGATCCATTTGTGGTAAATCAGCAAAAGAAACCGTTGCTGTTCCCCCTGCCGTAACTGTTACTGTTTTTGTTTCGGGATTTAAAGCATATCCTTTCGGAGCTTTGATTTCTTTTACATAATACGTTCCGACATTGAGTGTCAATGTATTGGAATTACCGTTTGCATCTGTTGTGAACGTTCCAACTCTTGATGCTCCGGAAAGTGAGGAACTGCTATATACTCCAAACTGAGCACCCGCTAAAGAATAACAGCTATTCCCATTTGTCAAACTTGGATTTGCAGATGTTTTTTTCAAAGTTACTTTTCCTTGCTTTGGCGCCGGTGGAATGTAACCTAAAAATGCCACATCCTGATAACTATCCGGCGTAACATCTGCAATGTACGCATGATATCCCCAAACAAGCGGATCAGTCTTGCCACTTAGAGATGCTATATAACTTCTCGCCCTTCCGTTATTATTGCAGCTACCATTTTGATATCCTGTTGCAAACGTCGCATTATCCATGTCATATCCAAGATTGCCTCCTGAATATCCCGGACCGCCTGGAGAATAATACAAGATTTTTCTCACGATCGGATCATTCCATTCTCTGATTGCCCCATATTTTGTCTGATTGTTTCCCCAAAACGATTTTTTATTTTCAGCGCAATAGCCATAGCTATTTGCTCCTGAAATCTCAAAATATCCGTTTCCTGCACCACTCACTCTTGGTTTCTGTGTCACGCCTACGGTTTGTCCTGGCGTAAATCCACGTTCATTCAAACTCCGATCATCTTCATCGGAAAGTTCAGCTTTACTCTTCCCTAGGATTTTTTCCATCTCTTCCTGAGTTGCCATTTCAACTAGAATATTTAAGTCAGGATCAGTAATATCTCCATCTTTTCCAATTCCGTTTTCATATCGATACTCCGGTGTCAGATATGAATTTTCATCTAAGTAGTCTTCCAGTCCAAGCCTTTCTGCCGTTTCCTTACGATATGCCACTGCTTCTTCTTCCATATCTTCGCCGTTAAGATACATTTCTATGATTTTCTCATATTTGTTTTCTTCATTTTTTATCATCTCCTGCGCTTGAACTGTCGAAGAAAACAAAACACAGATAAGCACAAACGCTAAGATTTGTTTTAATTTTTTCAAAGTGTTTTCCTCCCATCTCACTCAAAAATGGTAATAAAAAATAGAGCATCCAATGATACTCTACTTTCACGTCGATGTTTTATTTCCGATGTTTTATTTCGTTGCGCCACAGCTGCATGTATAACCAGTTACGACCTCTTCACTCCAAGCCGCAGAATCTTCAACCCATTTGGTTGTATATTCTGCCGGATGAGTAACTGTCTCTGTCCCTGTTTGTTTTTGAATATATTCCGTATGTGTTCCATATTGACCAGTCCCATTTAACATATGCTCTTTAATATGCCCTGCCGGATCTGATGTACAATCTGCTCCACAATTACCACATACTTCAATAGCTACTGTTTCATAAATCGGCTTATATTCCGTCCAAGCATCTTTCACAAGAACCTGCTCATTATGTCCTGTTGCTGGATGATTTATTGTTGTTTTCTGAGGTGTCCATGTATGCTTATGGGATGGTTTCGTCGATCCGGAACTTCCGCCATTCGGCTTTTCTGTTTTGCTCTGATTTTCATTCTCAGAATTTGAATCGTCTTTGGCACTATTTGATTCTGATTTATTCTCTGTCGCAGTCGCTTTTGCCGTTTCTTGCTTATCAGAAGTATCTGATTGTTTTTCTTGTTCTGTTTTGGTCTTGGAAGTAGCTTCATCTGACTGTTTTTTTTCGGAATTTTTCTCCGTATTTTTTGAATTACTTTTTTTAATATCTTCTGTCTCAGTTACAGCTGCTACTTTCCTTGAGTTTTCCGCTTTGGATGTCGCTTCAGTTCCTTTACAAAAGATTGTCGAAACAGTCAATCCAAGTAACAATACAAAGGCTGCTCCTGCTCTTGCAATGTTTTTCTTTTTCATATCTTTTCTTTCCTCCTTCCGATGACCTTACATCCTCAAACCTGCCTTCATTATAGCTTACTTCCTTGTCGTTTACAATAAATCTTTATTCAACATTTCGTAAAAGCTTTCTCATAAATTTTTCCGTCTCTTCCCCAAAAAAGAAAAATTTACATGGATTCTTTCATCCACTACAGTTTTTTCATCACCGTACCTGCAACGGCGTAAGAACTATTTTCTTAAAGCATATTCAGTTGTTCATTTGTTTACTTGGATATGAACCGGATTTGATTTCACTAAGATACCTTGCTACAGTTGCTCTGCTACATCCGATTTTTCCAGCCATGTCTTTCACAGTCATATCTGGATTTTCTCTAAACAAAACATAAACCTTTTTGCGAGTAGTCTCACCTCTCGCAAGTTGCTTTGCAATATTCTTCTGTTTCAAGTTAGCCTTTGCTCTTTTTTGTGCTTCTTTTGCGTTGTAAGGCTGCCCGTCTGCAGTATTATGCAATACCTCACGATAAATCGTTGTCCTGTTCCTCCCAATTATTCTTGCAATCTTCTCCGTTTCTGCCATAGTCATACCTTTTTTGTACAATTTTTGAATAACTAGTCGTTCTTGAAATGACAATCGACTATAGCACTTCCCCATTACCGTTATCCATCCTCCTTCCTAAATTCATTGATTTTTCAATGTTTTTGAGACTTTTCAATACAAAAAAAACGCCCCAGAGACTAATTAAATTTAGTCTCTGTGCGTTCAATTATAGACGTTGCGACTTTTTTATTTTTTTTGTATTTTTGCAAAAACTCCAGCAATATCAAGGTCTTCCGGTGTTGTAATTTTAATATTTTCATAAGAGCCGCGCACTAATTTCACTTTTTTACCAAGTATTTTTTCTACCACCATGGCATCATCTGTCACTGAATATTCTTCTTTCTCAACCAATATTTTATACGCATTTTTTATCAAGTTGTTCTCAAATGCCTGAGGAGTCTGTACAAGCCATACTCTGCTTCTGTCTGGTGTCTCTTCCGCAAATTCTGATGTATCTACAATTTTAATCGTATCTTTTACTGGCATACCTGCTACACATGCTTTATGTTGCACAACTTCTTCATATACACGCCGGATCATCTCCTGATCAATAAATGGTCTGGCTCCATCATGTATAAATACATACCCATCTTTGGATACTTCTTTCAGTCCGTTCCATACGGAGTGATAACGCTCTTCTCCTCCGGTTACAATTTTCTTCACCTTTTGAATCTGATATTTCTCAACAATTTCTTTTTTGCAGTATGTTTCTTGCCCTTTTCCTACCACCAAAATAATCTCATCTATAATCTCTGATTCTTGAAAAACTTCCAAAGAATAGCACAGTACCGGTTTGCCGATAATTTCTAAATATTGTTTTTGTGTTTTTGTTCCCATACGACGTCCCTGCCCTGCCGCCAGAACTATTGCCGTACATTTTTTCTTTTGCATACTAACGCTCTCCTAATTTTAAATTTGGAACTGCATTCAAATCCCAGCCATGTCTTGTTCCATTTAAATATTCATAATACGCAGCCACACCTATCATCGCCGCATTATCCGTGCAAAATATCGGAGAAGGATAGTAAAATTCTACATTTCGCTCTTCGCATGCTTTTTTCATGGCAGCTCGTAGTGTACTGTTAGAGGCAACTCCCCCCGCAATTGCAAACTTAGAGATACCATATTCTTTCACTGCCCGCATTGCATTTTCCACCAATACATCTGTCACTGCTTTTTGGAAAGATGCCGCAATATCCGCCCGATTATAGTCCTCACCTTTCATCTTGCATCCATTGATGTAGTTCAGTACCGCTGACTTGACTCCGCTGAAACTAAAATCGTATGGCGCATCATTGATGTGAGCCTTTGGAAATACAATTGCGTCTGGATTCCCTTCTTTGGACAACTTATCAATCTTGGGCCCCCCAGGATAACCAAGTCCAATGGCACGTGCCACTTTATCAAACGCCTCTCCTGCCGCATCATCTCTCGTACGTCCAATAATTTCATATTTCCCATAGTCTTTCACACATACAAGGTGTGTATGTCCGCCCGACACAACAAAACAGACAAACGGTGGCTCTAACTCTTTATTTTCAATGAAGTTTGCTGAAATATGTCCTTCTATATGGTGCACACCCACAAGTGGAAGATTTTTTGCGTAGGCGATCGCCTTCGCTTCTGCCACACCGACAAGAAGAGCCCCCACAAGCCCTGGTCCATAGGTTACTCCAATCGCATCTATATCATCCAAAGTCACCTTTGCTTCTGATAATGCTTCCTCGATCACCTGGTTAATTTTTTCAATATGCTTACGCGATGCAATTTCCGGGACAACTCCCCCGTATAATTTGTGCAGTTCAATTTGTGAAGAGATTACATTCGAAAGGACTTCTCTTCCATTTTTTACAACAGATGCCGCCGTCTCATCACATGAACTTTCAATTGCTAATATCATAACATCTTTTTGTTCTACCATATTTTCATCCTCTTTACCTATCTTTGCCAACTATTCTTCCTCAAACGCCAATTCCACAGACATTCTATCCTTTCCTGCTTTTGCATTTGGGAAGATTGCTCTCACATCTTCCATGTATTCTTCCGGTTTCGTCAAAGACGGGCTGTAATGTGTCAGCCACATCTCCTCCACCTCCGCTTCTTTTGCAAGTGTTGCCGCCTCATAAAAAGTCATATGTTTATATTCTATAGCTTTTGCCGCTTTTTCTTTTTCTCCATACATTCCTTCACAGATAAACAGATCCGATCCTTTCGCATTCTCTCGAATAGAATTTGTCGGTCTTGTATCGGTACAATAAGTCAATTTCAAGCCTTTTCTAGGTGCTCCAAGCACCATCTCAGGCGTATATGTTTTTCCATCTGACTCGATTGTCTCTCCTTTTTGCAAATGTTTCCAATATTGTTTTGGAATCTCCTGCGAAAGCGCTCTCTCCAAATCAAATTTTCCAGCTCTGTCAATCTCTATCGTATACCCATAACACACCACATTATGATTCACCCGAAATGCTTTTAGCCGGTAGCCATTCAATTCGAATGTCTGCTCCGGCTGTGTAATCTCTATAAATTTAATCTCAAAAGGAAGCTCTGGCGCGATGACACGCAGCGCTGTCACAACCCGTTCCAATCCTTTCGGCCCGATAAGGGTCAACGGCTCTTTCCGGTCTGCATTTCCCATTGTAAGCAAAAGCCCCGGAAGCCCGCTGATATGATCGCCGTGATAATGTGTAAAACAAATCACATCGATTGGTTTAAAACTCCATCCCTTTTCTTTTATGGCAATCTGAGTGCCCTCCCCACAGTCAATCAAAAGACTGCTTCCATTAAATCTTGTCATCAATGACGTAAGCCACCGATATGGAAGCGGCATCATCCCACCGCTTCCCAATAAACAAACATCTAACATCTGATTCTCCTATCTCTACTCTATTTCTATCGGAATTCGAAAATTCGAAATCAGTTCGTCATAGCACGCCTCACACAAATCAAACGCATGCACTTCATTGTCCTTTTCCGAAAAATACCCCCACCGTTTCTGCACAGAAAGCGTATCTTCTTTTGCCATTCCGTTTTCTACAGCAATTTCTTTCCCACATTTATTACAAATAATTTTTGTTACTTCTTTTGTCTCCTGAATGTTATACTGACGCATACAAATTCCTCCTGTGAACGAATCTCATTTCATCTGTCTGCTACGTCTTTATTATAGCGATTGCAAATCGTAATTTCTAGTGGGAACTGCTGCCTGAACTGTCAATCTCTATCCAATTTGTCTACTCATCAAAATGGCATCTTCTTCTGGTTTTTCATAGAAGTTTTTTCGGACACCATCTTTGGTAAATCCATAGTGTTCATAAAATTTCCGCGCCGGTATATTACTTTCCCGCACATCTAACATCAAACGCCGAATTTTTTTCTCTCGACAGATCTCACAAGTGTAGTCCAGCAATTGCCGCCCTACCCCTCTGTGCTGTTCTTTTGGGTGCACTGCAATTCGCGCAATTTCCCCTTCATCCATCACAAAATAGATAATACAGTACCCTATGATGTTTCCATCTTCTTCTGCGACTGTGATAAAGGACTGTCTTTGTTCATACGTCTCTAAAAGACTTTGCCTGCTCCATGCATCTGAAAAATTCAATGTTTCCAGTAATGCAACTGCCTCTGCATCCTGCTTTTTCATATTACGAAAGCTTTGCATTTTTTTCTGCCCGCTCCCTTTCTGCCTGAGACAGGCGCAGATAATCCGGCTGGTGCTCCATTGCGGTCTCCGTCTTTCCTTCTTTTAAGTATTGCATTGCGAGCGCTCCTACTGCTGCCGCACTTTGACGGTTTTTATGTGCCGGTGCAAAATGATATTCCGTTTGAAGTCCTTCTTTTAATTGTGTTTGATAAACCGGAACACCATCCCCCAGAAATGTCACTTTTTCTCCATATGCATTTAATTTTCCTATTAATTCTTCCAGCGAAATTGCCATCTGTTCTTCTACAATTTCAAGCTGTTCCCCTTGAAAACGATATAATCCTGTATATACCTGATTTCGCCTTGCGTCCATAATCGGGCAGATCAGCCCGGAATTTCCATATAAATTGTACGCCAATCCGTCCACTGTCGGAATATGGATCAATGGTTTGTTCAATGCCAGACCAAGTCCTTTTGCAGTTGCGGAACCAATACGAAGTCCGGTAAATGATCCAGGTCCTCCTGCCACTGCAATCGCATCCAATGTGTTCAGGTCAAACTCTGTCATTTTGACAATCTCATCCAACATCGGAAGTAACGTCTGTGAATGTGTCTTTTTATAATTCACTGTATACTCCGCCAAAATCTGTTCTTCTTCCACGATTGCGACAGTTGCAACCAAGCCAGAACTATCCAATGCCAATATCCGCATATCTACGCCGTCCTCTCTTCTATTGTAATTTTTCTATAATCGAATCCCTGTTCCAAATCTTTTTCAATCTGAATCTCGATCCGTTCTTTCGGTAGAATCTCTTCAATTAAATTTGCCCACTCAATCAATGAGACTCCTTCTCCATAAATATAGTCTTCATAACCAATCTCATCCATCTCTGTGATATCACCAATTCGATACACATCAAAATGATAAAATGGCATTCTGCCATCATCATATACCTGCACAATGGTAAATGTCGGACTGCTGATAGGTTCTTTTATCCCAAGTCCATGAGCCATCCCCTGCGTAAATACAGTTTTTCCCACTCCAAGGTCTCCTACCATTGTATAAACTTGCCCCTTTTTTGCCTCTTTTCCGATCTTGAGTCCAAGTTCATAGGTTTCTTGTGCACTTCTTGTCTCTATTATCATTCCAAAATCCTCTCTTTATCCTGCAATATGTCTGATTTTTACATTCTTAGGCGGCATATGTGTAGAAATCATCTTCACCGCTGCCTCATACTGCTCTTCCATAGACTCTCTCGGGAAAATCAGCGCCCGCATCCTTGTCACATATAAAATCACCGCACGGTTCGTGCTGACCGCCTTGGAAAAATCCTCCCATTTATTGGTCACTTCCAGTTCCCCTTGTCTTACCGTTACGCCTTCTTCTGACAATTCATATTCTAATGGCTTTTGAAACATCTTCGTTCTTTGTACCTGTGTCTTTGCCTTTCCTTTCAGGGAAACCGGCGTCACCACCAAGAACAGTGCCGCTAATATAAATGCCGGCATCGCCGCCATAGAATCTCCCGACAGCATATAATTGATTCCCATCCCAAGGGCAAGCACTCCAATCATTGCTCCCAGCAAACCACTCATATGTGTATACGTATGATACAGCAGAAAATCATACATGATCTTATCCGTCATCTTCACTTCAAATTTTACTGACATGTGTTTCCTCCATCTAAATTGATATTTCACACGAATAATGCTGTGCTATAAAATTATAGCACAGCATTTTCATGGTTACAACTTACTTGTTCATTTTAAAAATCGGACTGATTTTCTTATAAATCAGAAACACAATGAAAGATACAAGTCCCCCTTTCAGCAAATTAAACGGAGCTACTGCAAAAATCACAAACGTAGAAAGACTTGTAATCGAGTGGTTCACAGCTGTTCCCATCGCGACCAACGCATCGATTGGCATCTCGAATGCTTTTGCGTATACCGGAAGCAGCACATATGCATTCAGAATACAGCCGATCACCGTCATAAATACGGTTCCTACTGCCATTCCCGCAAGTGCACTCTTTCTCGTATGATATTTTTTATAAATCATTCCTGCCGGCACACACATTGCACATCCTATTAAGAAGTTCGCTATATCACCAACTCCTCCTGTTGTAGTACCGCTGATCACCACATTGAGAACTACTTTAATCAGTTCCACGATTGCTCCTGCAAATGGTCCCATCACAAAACAGCCAATCAGCACCGGGATTTCACTGAAATCGATTTTGTAGAACGGAGGCGCAAATGGAAGCGGTACTTCAAACTGCATCAAAATAATCGCAATTGCAGACAGCATACCGATCTGCACGACGCCGCGCACTCCAATTCTTTCCTTTGATTTTTCTCTTGTTTCTGTCATTGTTGTTGTACTCATTTTTTTCTCTCCTTTTCTTTACAAAAGGAATTCTTCTTTCGCGCATGCAAAAATGCCCTGAATCAAAAAATTCAGGACATCTATTATCGTTGTGATATATTGCACACACCTTCTTCTCACATCCAGACTTTACTGTCGGTACTGGAATTCCACCAGTTCAGCCATTTTCATGGGTCGCGGACTGTAACCGCCGGTAGGGAATTACACCCTGCCCCGAAGAATCCTTATTTACTTCTCGTATATTATATGCCAATATAAGCCGTTATTCAAGTATTTTTTACGGAAGCATTATCATTTTTCCCGAATCACTCCTGTTTGATCTATCTCTACATTCGGAGACAAATTTTCTAAAAATCCAAATAATTCCATCTGTTCTTCTTCTGCATCAAGATACTGCGTTGTATATCCTGTCTGAAGCGCCGGTACAAAAGACATTTCCCGCAATCCGTCTATGTCTATCTGAAGCTTTACTAATCCGGTATATTTTGTCTCCCCATTAAACTAAAAATCTCCAAGACTATATACAATCGGTTTTCCATCTACATATTCCATTCCTTGCAGGACATGTGGATGACCGCCCACAACAATATCTGCTCCGGAATTCAGGAATTCTCTCCCCATCTGCTGCTGCACGTCATTAAAATCATTTGTATCTTCTGTCCCCCAATGAATATATGCAATCAGATAATCACATTGTTTTGCTGCATCTGAAATCACCTGATTGTACGCTGTCGTATCATATGCAAGCAGAATTCCGGAACTGTCTTCTCCCGCCTGTGGTGTATAGCGAATTTTCTCCGCATTCGACGCTCCGACAAATCCGATCTTAATTCCATTCACGATAAAATACACCGGCCTTTTTGCTTCTTCCAGGTTTGCTCCTCCGCCAACATATGGAATATCTGCCTGTTTTAAAAGCTTCATCGTATCCTGAAATGCATCTTCACCATAATCGTATACATGATTGTTAGAAAGCGCAACAAGATCAGTCCCCATCTCTTTCAACAATTCCATACGTTTTGGATGTGCCCGAAATGTATAATATTTCCCTGCAAGCGGCGCACCACGGTCACTGATCGCATATTCATGGTTCACATAAAAAATATCACTTGCATTTGTAATCTCCAACAATTTTGGGGAAATACATTGTGCCAAATCATTGACTTCATCATAATGATCCAGCACAAATCCATCTTCTGCAAAACACAGATCTCCGGCAATCGTCACTTCTGCCTGTTCTTCTTTTTTCCCATCCCGCTCATAAATTCCATATTGTTTTGCGGTCTCCACATCATTCAAATAACCTTTATAACGATCATAGGCAACATGCATGCTCTCCCCTGCAGCATGATAAACAGATTCTTTTGTTAATTTTCCGTCCGATGCAAGTTCCAGCATTTCCTTTTTTGCTTTTTCCGGATAAGTTTTAAAAAACCAGTCCGAAAAGGACTGTATTTCTTCTACTGCCGCCGGCACTGCCTCTTCTCTTTCTGCCAAATAGGATTGATAAAGTTCTTCCACTTCCTGTTTGCCTTTTTCTAGCTGTTCTTGTTTTAATGTTTCCTGTTTTTTAGTATCTTCAAGTCTCAGCAACTTTTCATTTTGTCTCTTCTGAAAAAATATGATTGCAAAAACAGCCAGCAAAATGGAAGGCACTAAAACTGCTGCAAAAAACAGTTTTCGGATCTTTTGTTTCCTTTTTTCTGCCCTTCGTTTTCGGATACTTCTTCTGTTATGCCTCTCCATCTTCATCCCTCTTTTGTACTGTTTTTCTGCTTATATTTTATCAGAGCCCTATAGAGACAGCAAGAAAAAAGATGGGTAAATTTCCCATCTTTTTTTCTTGCTTACAGTATTTCTCCATTGCTTTGGATTACCTGTTTATACCATTCAAAGGATTTCTTCTTTCTTCTCTCTAATGTACCGTTTCCTTCATTGTCTTTGTCAACATAGATGAACCCATATCGTTTTTTCATCTCTCCTGTCGTGAAAGAAACACAGTCAATGCAGCCCCAAGGGGTGTATCCCATCAATTCCACACCATCAAGTGACACTGCTTTTCCCATCTCCTCAATGTGCGCTTTCAGATATGCAATTCGATAATCATCCTGAATTGTGCCATCCTCTTCTATTTTATCAATTGCTCCAAATCCATTTTCCACGATAAACAATGGTTTCTGATAGCGTTCGTATAGTAAATTCAGTGCATATCGAAGCCCGATTGGATCAATCTGCCATCCCCAGTCCGACATTTTTACATATGGATTCGGAACACTTCCAGGGAAACCGTCAACTCCATTGCCTTCCGCAACATGATCTGCCTTCACCGCATTTGTCATATAATAGCTCAAACCAATATAATCCACAGTACCCTGACGTAAAATTTCGAAATCTCCCTCTTCCATCTTGATTTGGAATCCTTTTCTCTCCCATTCTTTCAAAGCGTAAGACGGATATGCCCCGCGCACATGCACGTCTCCAAACAGGTATCGGTCATGCATTGCTTCCACAGAGTACATCATGTCTTTTGGGTTGCAGGAATACGGATAAATTGGAACACATGCAAGCATACAGCCAATTTGAAAATTCGGATTGATCTCATGTCCTTTTTTCACTACCAACGCACTTGCCACCAGTTCATGATGCACCACCTGATACATGCACTCTTCCGGATTTGCCTCCTGCGAGAAAATCACACCGGAACAAGTATACCCAAACAGCGGATACTTATAATTTTTCTGGTTGTTAATCTCATTGAATGTCATCCAGTATTTCACCTTGTCCCGGTAACGTTTCATTACAGTCTCTGCATATTTGACAAAGAAATCAATTACTTTCCGGTTTTTCCAACCACCGTATGCTTTCACAAGATGATACGGCATCTCAAAATGAGACAGTGTTACGACCGGTTCAATATTATATTTGAGCAATTCATCGAACAAGTCATCGTAAAATCGGAGTCCTTCTTCATTGGCACACTCATCGTCCCCATTTGGGAAAATACGTGTCCATGCAATCGAAGTACGGAAACATTTGAATCCCATCTCTGCAAATAATTTGATATCTTCTTTATAATGTCCGTAAAAATCAACCGCTTCATGGTTCGGATAGTAATGCCCTTCCAACACCCCGTCTGTAATTTTACGATCCACTCCATGCGCTCCCGCTGTCAGCACATCTGCGATGCTGACTCCTTTTCCGCCTTTATTCCAGCCACCTTCTACCTGATGGGCAGCAACTGCGCCGCCCCAAAGAAAATCTTCTGATAATTTTTGCATTTGTCTCCTCCTAACATGTCACTTCCATCACAGACTCCAACGCTTTTACTGTTTTCTCGTCCTCTATCTTCATGTCTTTGACCTGATCCATATTCACAACAATAAAAATTACTGTAGTATCAAAACCTTCTTTTTCCAACAATTCTTTGTCAAATTCCACTAATAAATCACCTTTTTTCACTGATGCATCTGTCTTTGTGTGGACTTCGAACCCTTTTCCATCTAATTTTACAGTGTCAATCCCTATATGAATCAATGTTTCCAGACCATTTTCACCTGTTAACCCAACTGCATGATTTGTGTCAAATAAAGCGGATATTGTTCCATCAAACGGTGCATAAACTTTTCCATCATTTGGAATGATTCCAACACCTTTTCCCATCATTTCCGATGCAAATGCCTCATCGTTAACTTTTGAGACAGGAATTACTTTTCCACTCACCGGGCTTGCCACCTCCACTGTTCCTTCTGTCAGCTTTGTCTCTGGCTCATTCTCTTTTAACTCTGTAATCTCTTCTTTAAATCCAACAAGATATGTCAGCAGTGCACCCAGTACAAATGACACTAAGATAGAAATCACCAATCCGATAAATTGTGTCATATGCCCTGCTTTAAAATATGCCGGCAGTGTTGCGATTCCCGGCATGTTATAGCTCCAGGATACCGCCTGAAATGCTCCGCCGATTCCTCCGCCGATCGCACCTGCGATACATCCACAGATCATCGGTTTTTTCAGTCTTAAATTGACACCGTAAATCGCAGGTTCTGTGATGCCAAAAAGTCCTGTGATCGCCGCTGAGAGGGAAACTCCTTTCATCTCTTTGTCTTTCGTTTTTAAGAATACTCCAAGTGCTGCGCCAGCCTGTGAAAATACTGCCGATGCCTGAAGTCCTGTGAAAGTATCATATCCTAGATTTGCATAATTTCCTACCGTAACCGGGGTGATTCCCCAATGCACACCAAAGATTACAAGCACTTCCCAAAGTCCTCCGACTACCACACCGGCAACAATCGGGCTCAAGCCGTAAAGTGTATTGTAGATATCTCCGATTGCTCCGCCGATTGTATTTCCAACCGGACCGAACACCAACAGAGTAAGAGGAACCATAATCGCAATGGTAAACATTGGTGTAAACAAATTTCGCACCACAATCGGAAGTACTTTATCAAAAAATTTCTGAACATAAGATGCAATCCAGATTGCCAGAATAATCGGAATCACCGAAGATGTATAGCTGAGAAGCTGTACCGGTATCCCCAAAAACTTAACTGGATCCCCTGCATTTACCATTGCAATATAATCCGGCGACACAAGTGCACATGCAATTACAACCGCAATAAATACATTCACATTAAATTTTTTCGACGCCGTCACTGCAATCAATACAGGTAAAAACGTAAATGCCGTCCATGAAACAAAATTCAAAATCTGATACGTTCCACCTGTTGTGTCAATCCAATTCAGAGCTACTAATACACTAAGAATCCCCTGCAAGATACCACATGCCGCCAATGTGTATAAAAATGGGGCAAAAATGCTGGAAATGACATCGATGATCCGGCTCACAACTCCTGCTTTCTTTCCTGCATTCTGAATCTCTCCGGATTCTACGTGCACCAATTTCATCACAAAAGCATATGCATCCGACACATGATTGCCAATGACAATCTGATATTGACCTCCTGCCTGTACAGTCGTAATGACACCCGGAATTTTTGCTACTTTTGCTCCGTCTACAACCGATTCGTCTTTTAAAATAAAACGAAGTCTTGTTGCACAGTGTGTGACGTTTACAATATTCTCGTCACCGCCAAGTTCTTTTACAATTTCTTTTGCCGTAATGGAATAATCAATTGCCATAGCCTTCTCTCTCCTTTTTTATTTTCTGCATTTAGTATAACAGACAGCCAAAAGGCTGTCTGCTCTTTCCCCTTGTTTGGGTACATGTATGCTGTTTTGAAATTTGTTACAAATCCGGCACATCTTGTGCCATCTTGATATACTAGTGTTCTGTCTCATTCACTTTCAGCATAATGACACAGAATGAATTTTCAGTCTGCAAGGCGGCGGAGTGAGGCGATGCGGTGGCATCGTCGATTGACGACAACGCAGTAGAGTGGAATTCAGGCAAGTCATTATGCGAAATATGAATGATACAGCACACTAGAGTCTTCTCGCAATCGTTTCCATCAGAAACAGTACCGGAACCTGTGAGGTCACATTGTACCGCCCTTCCACAAATCTCTCTGTCACAAAATAAGACAGATTCATGTCCGAAATTTTAGACAATGTGGAAGAATCCTTGTTTGTGATACTTAAAATCTTACACTGATGACGTTTGAAACTTTCTGTCATCTCGATTATCTGTCTGGTCTCACCCGACTCTGATAGCGCAATCACAACCGTGTCAATATACGTGTCTCTGGAAATTGGATAGTACGGATCATCAATATACTGACTGAATTTTCCCACATTTGAAAAATACCTGGCGCCATATCTGGCAAGTGTTCCTGATGAACCAACTCCGATGAGAATTACCTGCTGCGCTCCTCTAACCATATCAACCGCTCTGGAAATCTGCTCCTCAAATGCACTCGTATGAACACCCTGAAAATAATGCAGCAGCTCACTCAAATCATTCTGTGGCTGAATTTCCTTTCTGCTCTCCAAGTACAATTTAAATTTCACCCGAAATTCCGCATATCCATCACATCCTGCTTTCTTGCAGAATCGCATAATCGATGAAGTGCTGACGTGGACCGCGTCTGCTAATTCCCGAATTGTCATGTACTGTACCTGACTACTGTTTTTCATAATGTAATTGTAAATGACCAGCTCTAAGTCATTAAAAAGCTGAATGGTTTCATACGAGAACATTTTTATATTCCTTTCATCGTCAACTGAATTCGTTTTTTCTTCACATCCACACTCATCACTTTTACATCTACAATATCTCCGACACTTACCACTTCCAACGGATGCTTGATAAATTTTTTATCTGTAATCTGCGAGATGTGTACAAGACCATCCTGATGCACTCCGATGTCCACAAATACTCCAAAGTCGATGACATTTCGGACGGTTCCTTTTAAAATCATGCCTTCTGTCAGATCTTTCATCTCCAGGACATCAGTTCTTAAAATCGGTTTTGGCATCTCATCACGCGGGTCACGTCCCGGTTTTTCCAACTCTTTTACAATATCGCGCAGCGTAATTTCTCCGATGCCGAGTTCTTCTGCAAGCTTTTTATAATCTTTGATTGATTTGGAAAGCCCCTGCAAATTTCCTCCTGTAATATCTTTTGTTGTAAACCCTTGTTTTTCCAGCAGTTTTTCTGCCGCCTCGTAACTTTCCGGATGCACACTTGTCGCATCAAGCGGATTTTTTCCACCCTGAATTCTCATAAATCCGGCACACTGCTCAAACGCTTTCGGTCCCAATTTTGCCACCTTCAAAAGCTGCTTTCTGCTCGTAAAGCTTCCATTTTCTTCTCTGTATGTGACAATATTTTTTGCAATCGCATTGGAAATGCCGGAAATATAAGCTAAAAGCGGTGCAGATGCAGTATTTAGATCCACTCCGACTTTATTTACACAGTCTTCCACAACACCGGACAGCGCTTCGCTTAATTTTTTCTGATTCATATCATGCTGATACTGTCCGACACCGATAGATTTCGGATCAATCTTCACAAGTTCTGCAAGCGGATCCTGGAGACGTCTCGCAATTGACGCCGCACTTCTTTGTCCTACATCAAAGTTCGGGAATTCTTCTGTTGCAAGTTTGCTTGCGGAATATACGGAGGCTCCCGCCTCGTTTGTGATAATATATTGCACTTTCTCCGGAATCTCTTTGAATAATTCTACAATAATCTGCTCTGATTCTCTGGAGGCCGTTCCATTTCCAACTGAAAATAACGTAATTCCGTATTTTCGAATCAGTTTCTTCAGTGTCTCTTTTGCTGCCTGAATCTTCTGAGGAGTAGTCGGTGCAGTCGGATAAATAACAGTCGTATCCAGCACTTTTCCGGTTGCATCTACTACTGCAAGCTTACATCCGGTACGAAATGCAGGATCCCACCCAAGCACAACCTGTCCAACAATCGGCGGCTGCATCAAAAGCTGTTCCAAGTTCTTTCCAAAAACCTCAATCGCGCCGTCCTCTGCTTTTTCTGTTAGATCACTTCGGATCTCACGCTCAATCGCCGGCGCTATCAAGCGCTTATAGCTGTCTCCAATTACTTCCTGTAAAATCGGTGTTGTATACACATTATCTGAAGAAATGACTTTCTTTTCCAGATATTGCAAAATTCGTTCTTCCGGAGCTTCCACCTTCACAGTCAATATCTTTTCCTTTTCTCCACGATTCAATGCAAGAATACGGTGTCCGGCAAGTTTTGTAATCGGCTCTTCGAATTCATAGTACATCTCGTACACGGATTCTGTCTGTGCATCCTTCGCCATTGAAGTAATTTTTCCTTGTTTCGCAGTCAGATCTCGGATATAGATGCGGTAATCCGCCTCATCGGAAATATATTCTGCAATGATATCTTTCGCTCCATTGATTGCTTCCTCCGCCGTCTTTACCTCTTTTTCTTCCGAAATATAAGATTTTGCTGCTTCTTCTATCGGGACTTTTGTCTTTTGCAGCGTGATCAGTGCTGCCAGAGGTTCTAGCCCTTTTTCTTTTGCGATTGTCGCCCTCGTTCTTCGTTTTGGTCTATATGGACGGTATAAATCTTCCACAACTACCAGTGTCTCTGCTGCAAGAATCTGCAATTTCAATTCTTCTGTCAGTTTCCCCTGCTCTTCAATTGTCGCAATCACTTGCTCTTTTTTCTCTTCCAAATTTCGAAGATATATCAGTCTTTCGTATAATTTTCGAAGCTGCTCATCATTTAACGAACCAGTTGCCTCTTTACGGTATCTGGAAATAAACGGAATCGTATTTCCCTCATCGATTAACTTTACAGCCGCTTCCACCTGCCATTTTTTCACGCCAAGTTCTTCTGTTATTTTTTGATTTATATCCATTTCTAAAATCCTCTCTGTTCTACGCATGATACATTATTGTTCACACTCTCTATGCTTCTTTTGCGATCGACTGATATGTGAACTGTAACTATTATATCCAAAAATCCAGTCATTGACAAATCATTTTCCAATGTTATAATAGGGGATATAGAAACAGAAAACACGTTGATGAGACGAGTAAGATGTGAAAGGATACAGAGAGAGAGGTCGCTGGCTGGAAGCCTCTTATTGCGGAAACATCTGAAAACTACCTCGGAGTGGCTGCAAAACAGTCCGGTGATTCCGTTATAATCAGTTGAGTGGTTCTGGTATTTGCCAGTACAATTTGGGTGGAACCGCGAGTAAAGAGAACTCGTCCCTTGTAATGAAATTCATTACAAGGGATTTTTTTCGTTTCATTTTACGTTTAGGGACAGGGCATCTGTCAATTAGGGACGTAGTAAAATTCAATTTTCCTACGTCCCCAAATTAAAAAAGGAGAGATGATTATTATGAAAATTACATTAAAAGATGGTTCCGTAAAGGAATATGCAGAGAGCAAATCAGTATATGAAATTGCACTTGATATCAGCGAGGGGCTTGCGAGAGCAGCTTGCGCCGGAGAGGTAAATGGAGAAGTTGTGGATTTAAGAACAGTCGTATCAGAAGACTGTGAGCTGAGTATTTTAACTGCAAATGACGAAAAAGGGCTTGCAGCACTTCGTCACACGGCATCTCATGTTCTTGCAGAGGCAGTAAAGAGATTATATCCGGAGGCAAAACTTGCAATCGGACCTTCCATCGATACTGGATACTATTATGATTTTGAACATGCACCATTTTCAAACGAAGATTTAGAGACAATTGAAAAAGAGATGAAAAAGATCATCAAAGAAGGTGCTAAAATTGAACGTTTCGAACTTCCTCGTGCTGAAGCGATCGCACTTATGGAAGAAAAAGGGGAACCTTATAAAGTGGAATTGATCAACGATCTTCCTGAAGATTCTGTGATTTCATTCTACAGACAAGGTGAATTTGTTGATCTTTGCGCCGGACCTCACTTGATGAGCACAAAAGGTGTCAAGGCATTCAAACTAATTTCTTCTTCCGGTGCTTACTGGAGAGGAAATGAAAACAATAAAATGCTGACTCGTATCTACGGAACTGCATATTCGAAAAAAGATGAATTAAAAGCACATATGGAACATTTGGAAGACATCAAAAAGCGTGACCACAACAAACTTGGCCGTGAGATGGAACTGTTCACAACTGTTGATGTCATCGGACAGGGACTTCCTCTTTTGATGCCAAAAGGCGCTGCTATGATCCAGACAATGCAAAGATGGATCGAAGATGAAGAAGAACGCCGCGGCTATATGAGAACAAAGACACCGCTTATGGCAAAAAAAGATTTATATGTCATTTCCGATCACTGGGGACATTATAAAGAAGGAATGTTCGTCCTCGGAGATGAAGAAAAAGAAGGCGAAGAAGTATTTGCACTTCGTCCGATGACATGTCCGTTCCAGTATTATGTATACAAACAAAGCCAGAAGAGCTACCGAGATCTGCCATGCCGTTACGGTGAGACTTCTACTTTATTCAGAAATGAAGATTCCGGAGAAATGCACGGATTGACTCGTGTAAGACAGTTTACAATTTCTGAAGGACATCTTGTTATCCGCCCTGACCAGGTAGAAGATGAATTCAAAGGCTGTGTCGATCTTGCAAAATACTGTCTGACAACACTCGGTGTGGAAGAAGATGTAACATATCGTCTCTCTCTTGCAGATCCTGACAATATGGATAAATATCTTGGAACAAGAGAAATGTGGGATGAAGTAGAAGATGTCATGCGTAAAATGTTAGACCATCTTGAAATCAACTACACAGAAGAGACAGGTGAGGCTGCATTCTATGGACCCAAATTAGATATTCAGGCAAAGAATGTTTATGGCAAAGAAGATACTATGATTACAATTCAGTTGGATATGTTCCTTGCAGAACGTTTTGACATGACATTTGTAGACAAAGACGGCGAAAAGAAACGTCCATACATCATCCATCGTACTGCAATGGGATGCTACGAGAGAACACTTGCATGGCTGATTGAAAAATATGCCGGCTTATTCCCGACATGGCTTTGTCCGGAACAGGTTCGTGTACTTCCTATTTCAGAGAAATATCACGATTATGCAAACAAAGTTGCTAACGAATTACGTGGCAACGGCGTAAAATGCACAGTTGACGAACGTGCTGAAAAAATTGGTTACAAGATTCGTGAGACACGTCTCGATCGCGTTCCTTACATGCTTGTTGTCGGAGCAAAAGAGGAAGAAGAAGGCGTTGTATCTGTACGAAGCAGATATTTAGGCGATGAAGGCCAAAAACCTTTGGATACATTTATCAATGATATTTGTAAAGAAATCCGCACAAAAGAGATTCGTAAAATCGAAGTGCAGGAAGATCAGAAATAAATTTATTTTTATCAACAAGGAGCCGAGCAGAAACAGAGTCTGCTCGGTTTTCTTGTTTTTTATAAGAAGTTATGGTATACTTCATACAAATCTGTCATTGAATAAAGGAGGGAAAACATGAAAGAACCTGTAGAATTATCAAAACAACAGAGAAAATCAAAAGAGACAAAAGAGCGTATCTTCCAGGCTGCAAAACGTATTTTACAAAAAAGTGGCTACGAAGAACTTTCCATAAAAAATATTTGCGAGGAAGCAGGCGTTTCCAACGGAAGCTTTTATCATCACTTTAAAACAAAAGATGATCTGCTTTCCTATTATATTGAAGACCAGCCAAGCATCGATCCGGATCGTTTAGAACTGCCTAAAAATAAAGAGGATGCAAAAGAAACGATCATTCACGTCTACTTAAATTATGTGAAATATTGTAAGGAACTTGGCGTGGAATTTATGGCGGGATATTACACTCCGCACAATCAAGCGTTAAACCCTACGATTCGTACCGAGCGTCCATACCCAATCGTCACTGTTCAGCATTATTTAGAACGAGCTTTAGGGGCCAATGCAATTCAATTGAATTTGAAAATCGAGGAAATCACCACAGATATCCGTATGATTGTCATCGGAAATGTATTTGAATGGGCGATGAGAAATGGAGATGCTGATTTTGAAGGAAATATGAGACGTTCCCTGTCTCATTATTTGGATAGTATTTTTGTCGTATAAAAGAGCCTGCCCTAACAATTCAAACGCGTTAGGGCAGGCTTTTATTTTTTTACATATTTCTTGATTTTTCTGCGCACACTTCCATCGCTTCCATCAAAGCACTCCTGAATCCTGCTGCCTCCAGCACTTTCACCGCCTCAATCGTCGTTCCTGCCGGAGAGCATACCATATCTTTCAATTCTCCCGGATGTTTTCCTGTCTCAAGAACCATCTTCGCGCTTCCCATCACTGCTTTCGCCGCAAATTTATATGCCTGTTTTCTTGGCATTCCTTCTGCGACTGCCGCGTCTGCCATCGCCTCAATCATCATAAACACATATGCCGGAGAACTTCCGCTTACCGTCACGACTGCATCAATCAATCTCTCCGGAATAATTTCTACTTCTCCAAATCCGCGTAAAATATCGCATACATGCTCCATCTCGCTCTCTGTCACATATGTATTTTTGCAGACACCCGTCATTCCTTCCTGAACCATTGCCGGTGTGTTTGACATTGTTCTCACAAGTTTCACCGGTTTACCGAATTTTTCTTCCAGCCATGCAAGCGTTTTTCCAGGTGCGATCGTCACTACAATCTGATTATCTTTCATAACATCTTTAATCTCACAGATAACTTCTTCATAAAACTGTGGTTTCACAGAAAGTACAATCACATCTGCTTTTTCTGCAGCTTCTTTGTTGTCCTCTGTCATATAAATTCCAAATTCTTTGTTCACACGTACTCTGCTTTCCTCTGATTTTGCCGTCCCGATAATCTCCTCCGCCTTGCAGATTCCATTTCCAATAATCCCAGCTATCATGGCATTTGCCATATTGCCGCATCCTATAAATCCTAATTTCATCTTGTCTCCTCCTATGTTCTACATCTCTTCTGTATACTTTTTAATTTCTGACGCATTTGTCGATTTTTTCATATTCCACACGTGCCTAATCCAACATAAATTCTGCAACCTTGCAATTCGGACAAGTCTTCATTGTAAACAGCAACGTTTTTCTCTCTTCCACCGATACATTTTCTTCTGCAATAATCTCCTGTGCTTCAAATGCCTTCGTGATCGCAGCTACAATTTACAAATCATGAACCCATTGTAGCACTACGTGAAACGTTCGTCAATAGCACTAACAAACTATATATTGTGTGTTTTTGGTTTTATATTTCTATATATTGTTATATACCACATGGATCTACGTTTGGAACACAAGGTCTTATAACCTCCGCAAACGCCTGCATTTCTGCCTTTTCGCATCCGTTTATCTCATCACCGATCAACTCTCTCGAGTCCACAAAAGATTGCAAAAAATATTTTTCACCCCCTCGTATCCACCGTCCAATTTCTTCAAACGACTCCCACGTATGATATTCTTGGATTACCGTTGTGCGAAACTCATATGTAACCGGCTGTCTTACAATATTGTCTTGGACTGTTCTTAATGTCCATCGCAACGTAGTCTGCCAGTCCATTTTGGACAAGACTTTTCAACTTCTATGGAAAGCTCCCATTCGTATCCAGTTTTACCAAAAATCCAAGTTCTTTGACTTCTTCCCGATACTTTTCTGCCTGCCCTGTCCCAAGAACAAATGGCACATTATGGCAGAACGGACATCTAAGGTTGCAGCCTGAAGTAAAGATTGTGCACGCCACCTTTCCCGTATAGTCTAAAGATGATATTTTCAATGTTTGGAATTTTTCTTAAAAACCAAATCGAGCATTGTACCTTTTTTGTGTATATGCTATACTTTTCATAACATACGTACTAATTACAAAGGGCAGATTTTTCTTTCTGATACCTGAGTAAAAAGGCGGACTGAATAAAAGACCGATCAGACTTATCAAGATAAGTCTGCCCTTTTTGAACCTTCGCCATAGGCGTAGGTTCTTTTTTTAGGAAGGAGTTGTTTATGGAAACAAGAATTGCACTCATTGGCATCATTGTCACAAGTCATGAATCCATTCAGGAATTGAATACATTGTTAAGCGAATACGGCTCTTACATTGTTGGGCGCATGGGCATCCCTTATCGAGAGAAAAATGTCTCAATCATCAGCATTGCCATCGATGCACCAAATGATGTAATCAGTTCCCTGTCCGGGAAAATCGGAATGCTTCCGGGGCTCAGCACAAAGACCGTTTATTCCAAACTACCGTTTTAATAAGGAAGGAGGATTCAAAAGCTTATGAAAGAATTGATTCAAAAATTAAAAGAAACTCAAAACTTGTCAAAAAAAGAATGGATTTCACTGATTGAAAACCGCTCTGTAGAGCTTTCGGACTACCTTTTCGCGCAGGCGAGAGAGGTTCGACATCAATATTATGGAAAAGAGATTTATGTACGCGGATTGATTGAATTTACAAATTACTGTAAAAATGATTGCTTTTATTGCGGCATCCGAAAAAGCAATGCGAATACTCCCCGGTATCGACTTACAAAAGAAGATATTTTGACCTGCTGCAAAAGCGGATATACACTTGGCTTTCGCACATTTGTCTTACAGGGTGGCGAAGACGGCTATTTTACCGACGCTCGTCTTTGTGATATCGTCTCTTCGATCAAGAGTTCTTATCCTGACTGCGCCATCACACTTTCCGTTGGTGAAAAATCTTACGACAGCTATAAGGCATTATTTGAAGCTGGTGCAGACCGTTATCTTTTGCGCCATGAGACATTTGACTCCGTGCATTACCAAAAACTGCATCCATCTTCTCTGACTGCCGAAAATCGTCAGCAATGCCTTTGGAATTTAAAGGAAATCGGATATCAGGTCGGTACAGGATTTATGGTCGGTTCCCCTTATCAAACTTCAGAAAATCTTGCCGACGATTTGTTGTTTATTAAAAGCTTAAATCCCCAAATGATCGGAATCGGCCCCTTTATCTCACACCACGATACTCCGTTTAAAGACCAGACATCCGGAAGCTTAGAATTAACACTTTTTATGCTTGGTCTTTTGAGATTAATGCTGCCGAAAGTATTACTTCCAGCTACGACGGCACTTGGAACTATCAGCCCTAACGGACGGGAACTCGGTATTCTGGCAGGTGCCAATGTCATTATGCCGAACTTGTCCCCCATCAACCTTCGGAAAAATTATCTTTTATACGATAATAAAATCTCTACAGGAGACGAAGCGGCAGAATCTTTAAATAATTTAAAAAGAAGCATGGCCGATATCGGATATCAAATCGTGGTATCCCGCGGGGATTCCCTGAACTAACACTACGTAAACCTGCCCTCACCTGCTCAATTAGGGACAGGGCTATTGTCAATTGGGGACGTAGTAAAAGTGACTTTTACTACGTCCCCAAACTAAGAAAGGAGACAAACCTATGTATAACCCAGCATCAAAAAAAGCGGAAGAATTTATTAACCATGAAGAAATTTTAGCGACATTAAACTACGCAGAAGAAAACAAGCACAACGAAGTGCTGATCACAGAATTAATCGAAAAAGCCAAACTTCGCAAAGGGCTCTCACACCGTGAGGCATCTGTCTTACTGGCGTGTGACATCGAAGAAAAAAATCAAGAAATCTATGCTTTAGCCGAACAGATTAAGAAAGATTTCTACGGTAATCGAATTGTCATGTTTGCCCCACTATATCTTTCCAATTACTGTATCAATGGCTGTACCTATTGCCCATACCACATGAAAAATAAGCACATAGCAAGAAAAAAACTGACGCAAGAAGAAATCCGAAAGGAAGTCATCGCACTTCAGGATATGGGGCACAAGCGTCTTGCCCTCGAAGCCGGTGAGGACCCTGTAAACAACCCAATCGAGTACATTTTAGAATGTATCAACACCATTTACAGTATCAAGCATAAAAATGGTGCTATCCGCCGTGTCAATGTCAATATCGCTGCAACAACTGTCGAAAACTACCGCAAGCTTAAAGAAGCCGGAATCGGAACTTACATTCTCTTCCAAGAGACGTACCACAAAGAAAGTTACCTTGAGCTTCACCCGACCGGACCTAAACATGATTATGATTATCACACCGAGGCGATGGACCGTGCAATGGAAGGCGGCATCGATGATGTCGGAATCGGCGTCCTCTTCGGTCTTGACAAATACCGCTATGAGTTTGCCGGACTTTTGATGCATGCGGAACACCTCGAGACAGTCTGGGGAGTCGGCCCGCACACGATCAGCGTTCCACGTCTGAGACACGCAGATGATATTGACGCAGACGCATTTGACAACGGAATTGACGACGATATATTTGCAAAACTGGTTGCCTGTATTCGTATCGCCGTACCTTACACCGGCATGATTATTTCTACCAGGGAGAGTCAGAAATGCCGTGAACGCGTTCTCCATCTTGGCGTCTCCCAGATCAGCGGTGGTTCCAAGACAAGTGTGGGCGGCTATGCTGAACCGGAACCTGAAGAAGACAAATCCGAACAGTTCGACGTAAGCGACACAAGAACCTTGGATGAGATCGTCAAGTGGCTGATGGAACTTGGCTATTTTCCAAGCTTTTGTACCGCCTGTTATCGGGAAGGACGCACCGGAGACCGTTTTATGTCTCTTTGTAAAAGCGGACAGATTCAAAACTGCTGCCAGCCGAACGCACTGATGACCTTAAAAGAATACCTGATGGATTATGCTTCCCCTGAGACAAAAAAAATCGGAGAAAAATTAATTTCAGAGGAAATCAACCACATTCCAAATGAAAAAGTAAGAAAAATTGTCATTGATAACCTGAAGGCAATCGAAGAAGATAACCGCCGTGATTTCCGGTTCTAGGAGGAAAATTATGAGTCTCAATAACACACCATCTTCCGAACGTATTCATATCGGAATCTTCGGGAAGCGAAATTCCGGAAAATCCAGCGTCATAAACGCCATCACCGGTCAGGATCTCGCCATCGTATCTGATATCAAGGGCACGACGACCGATCCTGTCCTAAAATCAATGGAACTGCTGCCTCTCGGTCCAGTTGTGCTGATTGACACACCGGGACTTGACGATGAAGGCAAGCTCGGTACACTCCGTATCAGAAAAGCATATCAAATGCTAAATAAAACCGATATTGCTGTCCTTGTCGTGGAGGGCAGCATCGGCATGACAGAAGAAGACGACCGGATTCTTACCCGAATCAAAGAAAAAAACATACCATATGTCATTGTCTTCAACAAAATGGACTTAATAACAGATGCTTCTGTGAATACCAGACAAGAAAGCCATTCTCTACAAGTCAGTGCCAAAAACGGCTATCATATACAGGCATTAAAAGAATTGATTGCAAGTCAACTTCCAAAAGAACTGACTGAGAAAAAAATTGTAGGAGATTTGATTGCACCACTTGATTTTGTTGTGCTTGTTGTTCCCATTGACAGTGCTGCTCCAAAAGGCAGACTCATCTTGCCACAGCAGCAGACAATCCGTGACATTTTAGATGCAGGTGCAGTCTCCATTGTTGTAAAAGATACGGAATTAAAAGATACATTGGACAAACTTGCTGTCAAGCCAAAACTTGTCATCACCGACAGTCAGGCATTTGGAAAAGTCTCCAAAGAGGTTCCTCGTGATATTCCGTTAACTTCTTTTTCCATCTTATTTGCCAGATATAAGGGAAATCTAGACACATTGATTACCGGAGCCCGGACACTTGACACCTTAGAAGACGGAGATACTGTACTCATTAGCGAAGGCTGCACACATCATCGTCAATGTGACGATATCGGTTCTGTGAAACTTCCGCAGTGGATTTTAGCGCATACCAAAAAAGAACTCCACTTTTCATTTACAAGTGGAACCGAATTTCCAGATGATCTTTCTGATTATCAACTCATTGTTCACTGCGGTGGATGTATGCTGAACGAACGTGAAGTGAAATATCGAATGAAATGTGCGCTTGATCAAAATGTTCCTATAACAAATTACGGCATCGCAATCGCACATATGAAAGGCATCTTAACCCGTAGCCTGGAACCATTTTTATAGACAGTACATAGTGAATCGGAGAATCCTTTATGTCCGGATTCTCCGTAATTCTTTAATCTAAAAACTCTTCTTCCGGCATTCTGACACCCACTGTACTTGTTACCGGAAGCGAAAACACAATCGCCTTTTCTTTGCTTTCAAGCCCTGCCTGCTCCATAATCGCTTTCATAATCTCATTTTTCTGCGATGTCTTTGCCACGATCAAAATAATCTCTTTTTCCTCTGCAAGAGATACACCTAAAAATTTTTCCGCTTTTTCCTTTCCGGTTCCTTTTGCATGAATAACCGTTCCTCCACCTGCATTCGCACTCCGTGCTGCATCCATAACATTATCAATACTTCCCTGATTTGCAATTGCAACAAGCAATTCGTACTTTGTATCTTTCAATACTGTTTCCTCCTCTTTTTCAAACTCCTGCCCACCAATCAAATACTGCAGCACTTTTTTCCCACCGATACTGCTCACTGGCACGATAAATGCAATTCCGGTTCCCGGCACATCAATCTGCATCTTAATAATCAATTCCCTTCGAAGTTGTTTCCACATACTCTCCGTTACGATTGAAAAATACACCGCCTTTTCGCTCGCCTCCAATCCGAAATAATCCAAAACGGCACTGTCTGCAGTTCCTCTTCCCAATGCTCCAAAAACAGGAGCCATCTCATTTTTTTCAAATAAGTCTTGGAATTGATTGCGTAATTGCCGGTTTGTAATTGTAACCATCATATATACTTTGCTCATAAAATTCTCGTCTCCTATAATTCAATAATATCTGTATCTCCAAATGCTTCCAACGGTAATACCAAAACAGGTTCTTTGGTTTCTTCTGCCACATGTTTTGAACGTAGTTTGTAGATTGCTCCAAGCACCTGAATCGTAATCAGCGGGGTCATCGCTACCATAGCAACTACACCGAATGCATCCGTTACAATATTACCGCCTACTGCCTGACACGCTCCCATTGCAAACGGCAATAAAAAGGTTGCTGTCATTGGACCGGATGCCACTCCGCCGGAGTCAAATGCAATTGCAGTAAAAATCTTTGGCACAAAAAAGGATAAAACAATCGCAATCGCATATCCCGGAATGATGAACCAAAAGATAGAAATTCCTGTCAAAACCCGAACCATCGCAAGTCCAAGTGATACAGATACACCAATTGACAGGCTGAGCCCCATCGCATTTCTGGAAATGGCACCGGACGTAATTTCTTCTACTTGTTCCGTCAATACATATACCGCCGGTTCTGCCTTAACAATAAAATATCCCATAATCATGCCAATCGGGATAATAATCCAACGATAAGGAAGCACCGCAATTAGTTGTCCCAGATAATTTCCAGCCGGCATAAATCCAATATTTACGCCTGTGAGAAATAGCACCAGTCCTATATAAGTGTATACAATTCCAACAAGAATTTTCACTAACGTTCGTTTTTTCAACTTCAGTGAAATACACTGAAAAACTGCAAAAAACAGAACAATCGGCAACAATGAAATCAGTATCTCTTTCATATATGTTGGAATCCCATCTGCAAATAGTTTCCACAATTCCACAGAATCACTCGCATCCGGAACAACAGTTCTAGTATAAGTACTTCCCTGCGGATTATAGATAAGCCCTAAAATCAGGACTGCCAAAATCGGTCCAATTGAGCAAAGAGCGACTAGACCAAAGCTATCATTTTCCGCATGTTTATCACTACGCACCGCCGAAAAACCAATTCCAAAAGCCATAATAAACGGCACTGTCATCGGACCGGTGGTCACCCCTCCCGAGTCAAATGCAACTGCTAAAAAGTCCGCCGACACAAAAAATGCAAGCAGGAATACAATTGGGTACAACACAACAAGCATATGTGGCAATGCAATTCCAAACAGCATTCGAAGCACCGCTGCCACAAGGAATATCCCTACTCCGATCGCGACTGCTATGATTAATGTATAATTGGGAATCGATGGCACCTGCTCTGCCAGCACCTGTAAATCCGGTTCTGAAATTGTAATGATAAACCCGAGTACAAAGCAGAGAACCACAACCGCTCCAAGCTTTTTTGTCTGCGTCATCTTTGTCCCAAGCCGTTCTCCCATCGGTGTCATCGCCATTTCTGCTCCCAATGTAAAAAACATCATTCCAACAATAAGCATCAATGCTCCAATAATAAAAGCCATCAGAATGCTAGTCCGTACCGGTGCGATTGTAAAACACAAAAATAATACAATCCCAATAATTGGTAAGACTGCTCCCAATGACTCCTTTAGTTTTTCCAGTAATTTTGTACGATATAATTTCAAATGTTTCCGCGCCTTTCTGCCTTCTTTGGCTGAATCTAAGTTTACAAGTTTCTTATCCGTTTTTTTCTCTTCTATTCTATCATGAAATTCATTCTCAAAAAAGAAAATTTTCTATAAACTTTTCTCGTGCTAAACCCTGTAACTTCTTTTCATTTCCTGTTATACTAAATGAAGATACGACAGGAGGACAACGATTATGAATTTTTTAAGTATTTTTGATGTGATCGGACCGAATATGATCGGACCTTCCAGCTCACACACAGCCGGAGCAGTATCCATCGCATTAATGGCACGCAAGATGTTCCCGGAAGATATAAAAAAAGTGACATTCACACTATACGGCTCTTTTGCGAAGACCTATCACGGACATGGTACAGACCGGGCGCTTCTTGGTGGTATCCTTGGATTCTCTACAGATGACGAGCGAATCCGGGATGCCTTTCAGATTGCCAAAGATAGAAATATCACCTATGAATATATCATCGATGAGAAAACTGCTACCGAACATCCGAATACAGCAGATATCGATCTTATTGGCGTGACCGGACATACACTCTCTATCCGCGGCGAATCTATCGGCGGTGGAAAGATGAAGATTGTCCGCATCAACAACATCGATGTAGAGTTTACCGGAGAGTACAGTACCTTGATCGTGCAGCAAAAGGACACTCCTGGAGTGGTTGCTCACATCACACAGGCACTCAGTGAACAGGAAGTAAACATTGCATTCATGAGATTGTTCCGCGAAGACAAGGGTGCCAACGCATATACCGTCGTGGAATCTGACGAACCGATTCCAGAGGCTGTATTAGACAAAATCAAAACGAATCCGCATGTATCTGATCTTATGCTGATTCAAATGTAGGAGGGATTCGTATGGATTTTTTTACCGGACAAGAATTGATAGGAGTATGCCAAGAAAAAGCACTTCCTATTTCTGAGATAATGAAACTTCGTGAGATGACGACAGGATCTCTTTCATCTGAAGAAATTGATTCAAAGTTAGAGACAGTGCTCTCTATTATGAAAAATGCCGCAACCAGACCTCTCTTACATCCTGGAAAATCTATCGGCGGATTGATTGGCGGTGAGGCAAAAAAAGTAAACGATCATGGGAAAACCACTTCCTGTGTCTGTGGCAGTATGCTTTCGAAGGCAATCTCCTATAGCATGGCTGTTTTAGAAGTCAACGCCTCGATGGGACTGATTGTCGCTGCCCCGACCGCAGGCTCGTCCGGCGTCGTTCCGGGTGTACTGCTTGCAATGCAGGATGAGCACGGATTATCCGATGAGAAACTCTACCAAGGGCTTTTAAATGCAAGCGCCATCGGATATCTCCTCATGCGAAATGCCTCTGTCTCCGGTGCGGAAGCCGGATGTCAGGCGGAGGTTGGCGCCGCAAGTGCCATGTCGGCAAGCGCCATTGTCGAGATGATGGGCGGAACTCCCCATATGTGTCTGACCGCTGCAAGCCTTGCGCTTTCCAATCTGCTTGGGCTTGTCTGTGACCCAATCGCAGGGCTTGTAGAATCCCCGTGCCAGAGCAGAAATGCGATTGGAGTAGCCAATGCGATTACATCCGCAGAACTTGCTTTGAGTGGAATTTCACATCCGATACCATTTGACGAGATGGCGGAAGCTATGTTCCGTGTCGGAAAAAGTCTTCCATTTGAACTGCGAGAGACTGCGATGGGCGGCTGTGCCGGGACACCGACCGGCTGTAAACTAGGCTGTGAGATCTGTAAATAGCATTACCAAAAAGGTGTGATTATTGAAAGCCAGCGCTTCAACAATCACACCTTTTTAGTTCATAATACTTTCAGTGCCTCATTGATCGTCTTGACACCTATAATCTTAATCCCTTTGATATTCTTTACAACCTCTCTTGACACTTCAGGCATAATACAGGTTGTAAATCCAAGTTTTTTTGCTTCGACGACTCTTTGCTCCGGCATGTTGACTGCACGCACCTCACCGCTTAGCCCAACCTCCCCAAACACAATCGTCTTCTCATCAATCGGCTGATTTTTATAACTTGATACAACCGCCATCACAATTCCAAGATCCACCGCCGGCTCATTCATCTTAATTCCCCCGGCGATATTGACATATGCGTCGTAATTAGACAGATGTATTCCTACTCGTTTTTCCAAAACTGCCATCAGCAAATTCACTCGATTATAATCCGTACCTGCCGCAGTGCGCCTTGGCATCCCAAAATTACTGCTGCATACAAGCGCCTGAATCTCAATTAAAATCGGTCTTGTCCCCTCCATGGAACACGCCACAACCGATCCGGACGCATTCTCCGGTTTTCCGTTCAGCATAAATTCTGACGGATTTTCCACTTCCACAAGTCCATTCTGTCTCATCTCAAACACACCGATTTCATTCGTGGACCCAAAACGATTCTTCACACCTCGCAAAATTCGGTAGGATGCATGCCTGTCTCCCTCAAAATAGAGAACAGTATCCACCATATGTTCCAGCACTCTAGGTCCTGCAACCGTTCCTTCTTTTGTCACATGTCCCACAATAAAAATGGATATTCCAAGTCCCTTTGCCAACTGCATAAATACATTGGTCGATTCCCGAACCTGTGACACACTGCCCGGTGCAGATGCCACCTCCTCACTGTACATTGTCTGGATTGAGTCAATAATGACAACTTCCGGCTTTCTTTTTTGGATCACATTTTTCACAATCTCTAAATTTGTCTCACATAGGAGCAGTAAATCTTCCGTGAATTCTCCCATCCGATTTGCCCTGAGTTTGATCTGTTTGAGTGACTCCTCCCCTGATATATAAAGCACTTGGTGCTTATCTTCACACAGTCTCTGACACACCTGCAAAAGAAGGGTAGATTTCCCAATCCCAGGATCTCCTCCCACCAGCAAAAGAGACCCTGGAACAATTCCTCCGCCAAGTACTCTGTCGAGTTCCTCTATCTTTGTTTTAATTCGTTCCTCCTGATCAGTCTCCACATGTTTTAGAGCCACCACTTCCGCATCTTTTATCTGCTTTGCAGAAGCAGACTTTGAAAAAGAGACCGGCTCTTCCACAAACGTATTCCATTCTTTGCACATTGGGCACTGCCCAAGCCATTTGTTCTCTTCATGTCCGCAGTTTTGACAGAAAAAAACACTCTTCTTTCCTTTTGCCATATGACTTCCTTTCTTAATAACAAAATTTATATATTATAAAATAGGCTGCGCCTCGGCGCAACCTATTTCACCCAACTATTATCTTCTTACAATTTTTACTTCCACACTGCTGTTCTCATTCAGCTCAGCACTGATACTTAGTTTTCCGCTTAAATTTGTAGTCATCTTATCAACACTCACATCATCCATATAGACCTCGTATTTACTGTCCGCCTCCAGTTCAACTGTAAACTGTGCATCCTCCGCTCCGGATACCTCAAATGAAAGCACATCTTCTGTCATCTTAAAATGTTCTACAGCAGTTCCTGGTACTGATTCATATACAAACATTCCATTTTTTTCTAATTTTGTAATCTCTTTGAACGTCTTTACTTTATATAAATCTCCCTGGAATTCAAATCCGTCTAATTTTGTCTTTGAAGCAAGTGTGTAATCCCCAAAACTAAGTGTCCCATCTGCCTCTGCTCTCAATAAGTCCTTTACTGCTGCCATCTTATTTTCCTCCTAAATGGTATAATAATCTCTCGGAATCTTTAGCTCAGTAAAATCAAGGCTTGCAGATTCCTTTTTTATTAAAATCCCCCACTTTTTTGCCCAAAAAGTCTTGACAAATCGCTCAAAATTTGCGGCGAAGCCGATTGAA
>ENA-OQNI01000618-OQNI01000618.1-human-gut-metagenome-genome-assembly--contig:-NODE-618-length-37016-cov-6.462441_pt1 | contig 37016 bp, 28 predicted proteins | sample MGYA00242627_ERZ504876 | MGnify/ENA primary metagenome ERZ504876 (study PRJEB26092, sample SAMD00036386) | human gut metagenome | host: Homo sapiens | study: EMG produced TPA metagenomics assembly of... | reverse complement strand
GGAGAGTTCAAGCAATCCCAGTTTGTTCTTGATGACCTTTTCTGATGTTGTCATAACTTAATCTGTTTTCTGTTACAAATTTATTCTTTTTATACGTAACTGTCAGATTAAGTCTTGACTAATTCAACTAATTTAATTGGTGGCGAATGATATGTGCTGGCGAAAAGAAGAATACAGCTTTTCTTTTCGCCAGTATTTTTTTGTTGAAGCAGAAAAGGGGAATTTGGATATTCTTACTGACTGTCAGAAAATGTGATTTTGAGTATTATCGACATAAATGATATTTTCCCATTAGATAATGACGGACTCTTCGGCTTTCATGGCTTCACTTCTACAGATAGACTTGTGTCACGCTCATGCCGTTGCACAGCCAGTGTAATGAGTTCCGTTATTAACTCTTTCTCGGATATACCTGTTTGTTCCCACATTTTGGGATACATACTGATAGCTGTAAATCCGGGAAGCGTATTTATTTCGTTCAGTACAAGTTTACCATTGTCGGAAAGCAGAAAATCCACACGTGCCATACCTTCACAGCCTATGGCATGAAAAGCTTTTACCGCATATTCCCGAATGGAATCGGATAAAGTGTTATCTATGTGTGCGGGAACTTGTAGGGTTGCTCCGGTCGAACTGATGTACTTTGCATCGTATGAATAGAAGTTCTCTGTAGCCACAATTTCACCGACTACTGATGCACGGGCATCTTCGTTTCCTAAGACACCACACTCTAACTCTTTGCCGATAACGGCTTCTTCCACAAGCACTTTGTTGTCGTAACGGAATGCCTCTTGTAAAGCGTTTCGGTATTCCGCTTCGCTTCTCACTTTGCTGACTCCGACAGATGAGCCTGCATTGGCTGGCTTGACAAAGCAAGGGAGTCCCATGCGGTCGGTTATTTGTTTGAATGTATAACTTGACGCATTGTGTTTGTAAACGGTGTATGATGATGCAACAGGAATGCCTTCCAATTGGAAAAGTCGTTTGGCAATATCCTTGTCCATTGCGATGGCTGAGGCGAGTACATCCGGACCGACAAAGGGAATCCCTGCCGATTTCAGAATGCCTTGTAATGTACCATCTTCGCCAAATGTACCGTGTACGATGGGGAAAGCTACATTAAAATCTGTCAAGACAGTATTGTCTTTTTTGTTTATGACTTTGATATTATCTCCAGTCGATGATAGATATACGTTTTGTGCCTTTTGAAAATAATCATTTTCTGTAAGATTTACTGTACTGGACGGATAATCGCCATTGTAAAACCATTCGCCGCTTTTATTTATTCCGATGAGGACGGGCATAAAACGTTCTTTGTTCATTGCTTGATATACATTGGTTGCAGAAGCGAGCGACACTTCGTGTTCGGCAGACTTGCCGCCAAAGATAATTGCAACTTTGTTTCGTTTCATTGTCTTTATTAATGTTTAAAATTCATCACTATGTTTCGTAAGTCGGCATCAAACTGTCGGTATTCTTTTGGGGAAATTTCCCTTTGGGTTGTCAAGACTATCAATGGATGGGGACAATATCCGTTACGGTAAACCGGATGTTTGTGCGGGTGAGGGTTTTCATGGAATCTGCATCGCTGGTAGAACCGCAAGCGGGCTTCGGATATATTGTCTGTAATCGGGTCTATTTCCAACAGTACAATTTTGTCCATGGAACGGACGAAACAGTCAAGTAGCTTACTGCCATATCCTTTGCCTCTTAAACGGGCATTGATGGCAAAATGTTCTATATAACAATAGGTGTCAAATTGCCAATAGGATATGAATCCAAGAAAAACATTCCCTTCCGTGAATGCTAAAAGTTTGTATGCCTTATTTTGGAAAGCTTCCATTTGTTGCTCATGTGTTCGTTGCTCAAATATCGGGAAGCTCGTATCATACAGCTCTTGAAAATCTTTATATAAAGGATGGGTACACGAATCAATAAAATGCTTTTGTATGGGCTCGTAATCCTTCTGCATGGCGAACACTTCTGCAAAACGTTTTTGCGTAGGAGTACCTGTTATGCGTTCTTTTTGAGGAAACGAACGGTCAAATTCTACAGACTTATCCGGGTCTATGTCATATATAGTGTCTTCGTAGTATCGTCCGGAAATGCCATTCAAAGCATTGGAGTATAAAGGATATACATGTAATGCCTCAAAAAACTTGTTTTCTGCAGTGCGGATGCCGAACTGTTCTGCTGCCACAAATCCTACTTTTGAGTAGTAATTAGGCTCACCGCACAATAAAATAGCGCGATATCCCATTTGAGTTGCCAAATCGCAAGTATGTGTTATCAGTTTCCTGCCGATGCCCATGCGTTGGTATTGCGGCAAAACAGCTATTGGACCCATGCTCAATACCTCTTTCTTGCTCCCATCATCGGCAAGGATAAAAGATTTCAGAAATACGATAATTCCCACAATCTTGCCTTCCGAAATTGCAACGTAATCGAGTTTTGGCACAAAATTGGGAGAATCCCGCATGATGTGCAACAGATAATGTTCGTTACATCCGGGAGTGTAATGATTCCAAAATGCCTCTTTCATTACCTCTTCTGACTCCCGATAATCTTCGGGGCGTTCAAGTCGTAAGTATATGTTCATAACAAAATTTTATTAGAGTCTATATCGAATAAATAAACAATATATCGAATAAGGTTTTAGGGTATTGATATTCAATTATCTTGTTTCTTATTCTGTATAAATTCTATTATGTAAATAATATGCAAAAATAGAAAAAAAGAACCGGAAAGTCTTCTTCTTTTTCTATTTTATTTGCATTCATAAAAGTTGTTGAGTGATAAGAAAAAAGTATATTGTAGAAATTATGATTGTTTCCAAATCATTACTTCTCTTTTTTGAGGGAGACTTATAAATACTTATTCTTAACATGTTCTGGCTTGTTTTCGAATTTCTTTATTGGACTGACGATAATATTCAGAATAAGGTAAGTTTAATCTTTTGTTTATATATCCGAAACGGACTAAACTTATTTCTATTGACTGCAAATTATATGTGCTGGCAGAAAGAAAAAATAGTATTCTTCTTTTCGCCAGTTTTACTTTTATGATTAGAGGGCTTTTGTTACCTTTGCGCATGAAGCCCACCGCAAAGCGATTTTTTGTTTTTTTTACTATTTATTGGTGATAGGTGTGCTTTTCTTTTGAAAATTAATCTTGTATGCTATTATATATAATATGTGGAAAAGTTATAATTACTATAGGTAGGTTACAATACAAAAGTTTTTATTTTCTAAAATTAAATTCTGCTATTCTCTCAATAAGGTTTCAAACACATTGTTCACTTATGTGAATACAGGTGTGTCCGAAATATCCAAATAATATTGCCCCAACGCCATAAAGTTTGTTTATCATAAAAATCTATATATCAGCATTAATAATAAAATAAAAATTACTATTCTATTATATAACAATTTTGATAAAAACTTATTATCTGTTTTGACAATTAGTGTTATGCTCTTTGCAACTGATTGAAATATCTTTAGTTCATCATTTTAATATAAACCTATTCTAAGAGGCAAATCTTTTCAAGAATATTTAATAGGGAACACTTTTATTAAAAAATGTTTTCAGACACTTATAGAATATTTATAAAATTCATTATTTTTGCATAGTTGTTAACGTTAAATATAAAATATAATATGAAATATTTACTTTTTCTTATTGCCTTGTCTTTATATCTGCCCCTATCGGCTGCCCCTTATAGCAGTGATGTTGAAAAATTATTGGATAGGCTCGATTCGCTCATTGCCTGCAAAGATGTGTTTGTTGAGGCTAAAGAACAAAAGATAGAACAGCTTCGCATGAAGGCCGCCCATACCCGCACGACAGAAGAACGCTATTGGATAAACAAAATGTTCTATGATGAGTACTTTGTGTATAATTCCGATTCTGCCATGCTTTATGTAAATGCAAACTTAGATATTTCAGTCCGGTTAGACCGAAAGGAGTGGTTGGCAGAATGGCGCATCAAGAAATCTTTTTTACTTTCGGCCACCGGATTGCTGAAAGAAGCGTTGGATCTGCTGGAAGGCATTGACGGAAAAAAGCTTCCACGTGACTTGCAGATAGAATACTACGGACAGATGATGTATCTCTACTCCCATTTCGGGCAATACTCCAAACATGACATGGGTAATTTTAGTCAGGGATATTATCGGACGGAAAGGGTTTATAAAGATTCCATTTATGCAGTCCTCATCCCTGAAGACCCATTTTATTTGTGGTATAAGGGATGGAAGTTCCTGGCTACCGAAAATGCACCGGAGGTGATTCGTGAACTAAAGCACGAGGTAGATATTTCGCAGTTGGATACACGGCGTGATGCCATGAACGCTTATATATTGGCTTGCCTATATCGTGAAGTGGGACAGTCTGAAGAATATTTGAAGTATATGATTTTCTCAGCTATGGCCGATGTGCGCACGGCCAATCGAGACATTGCTTCACTGGAAGAACTGTCCAAAGCTTTGTTTGAGTCGGGCGACATAGATCATTCCTATACCTATATTAATTATTGCCTTCAGCTTGCGCAACTTTATCGCAACAGGGTAAGGGTAGTCGGCATATCTGAAGTGCAGGATGCCATCCATAAGGCTTATCAGGAGCGTAACCGTCGGCAGGAAGAACGTTTGCATTCCTTTTTAGTGTTGGTAAGCATCCTTTCTGTGGTGCTATTAGGGGCCATTTGCTATATTTATGTACAAATGAAGAGTTTGTCGCGTTCGCGTGCCCGACTGAATGAAATGAACCAGTTGCTGAACAAACACATCGATGAGTTGTCACAGGCGCATACAAGGTTGGCGGAGATAAATGGAGAATTGCAGTCGGTAAATCTTCAGTTAAAGGAAGCCAACAGTCAGTTGCGCGAGTCGAATTATGTGAAGGAAGAGTATATAGGCTACGTATTTGCTATTTGCTCCAACTATATCAGCAAACTTGATGAGTTTCGTAAGAACGTGAATCGCAAAATTAAGGTTAAACAGTTTGATGAAATCAAGGCATTAACCGATACGCCTACGATGGCCCAAAACGAGTTGAAAGAATTCTATCATAACTTCGATGCCATCTTCCTGCACGTTTATCCTGATTTCGTGAGCGACTTCAATGCCTTGCTCCAACCTGAAGGACGCATCGTACTGAAAGAGGGCGAACTGCTGAATACCGAATTACGCATTTATGCGTTGGTGCGTTTAGGTATTAATGATAGCGTGAAGATAGCCAAGTTCTTGCATTGTTCGCCTCAAACGGTCTACAACAATCGGCTGAAGACACGCAACAAAGCCATCATCCCTAAAGAGGATTTTGCCGATACGGTGCGGTCGTTGGGCAAGATGCAAGAATAAGCACACTCTAAAGGATGCAATGACAGTTTACTTCCTGCTGTGTCTATTGGCTGGATAACCGATTGAAAAACAATGAAATATTTTGGTAGATTGTTTACTTAATGCTTTTACTTTCTTATATAGATTTGATTCTCCTTGAGTATATTTGCAAAAGGTATAAAATCAAATGTTATAGGATGGAAAACATAGACATGATTCAACGGAAACTGTCAGCAGGCGCAGTACTGTTCTTGCTTCTTTTTATTTCTTTTTCTGCCAGTGCGCAGCGTGAGAGCCGTACCATCAATGACGGATGGCGTTTCTTTCAGGGAGATTGTTCCGAGGGTGCAACTCTTTCATGGGATGACAGTCGTTGGGCTTCTGTTCATCTGCCTCACACATGGAACACTGATGCTTATGTGGAGAAGGATTATTATCGGGGTAGAGGTTGGTATCGGCGTGTGCTGGATATACCCGCTTCGTGGAAAGATAAACAGGTGTTTTTGAAATTAGATGCTGCTTCGAAAGTGGCCGATGTCTATCTGAACGGGCAACCGATAGGCAGTCATGCCGGAGGTTATACGGCTTGCATCTTCGACCTGACAGAATATCTTTCTTTCACTACCCCAAACTTGCTAGCTGTCCGTGTGGACAATGCGCGGCAGGATGTACCACCCGTTTCGGCCGACTTTACTTTCTTCGGCGGCATTTATCGCGATGTGTGGCTCACGGCCGTTCCTTACCAGCATTTCACGCTGACGGACTGCGGTTCGGACGGCTTGTTCATTCATACCTCCTGCCTGTCGGACAAACAGGGGAGTGTCTTTATACGTGGAGGCATCCGGAACGATGATTCGGTGAAGGCCGTGCTTGAGCTAATCTGCTCCGTTTATCATCCGGACGGCACTTTAGCACAACAGCAAAAGAAAAAGATACAAGTGAAAGCTGGAGAAACTTACGTATTTCAGGAGGAAACAGCCCCGATTCATTGTCCTGAGCTATGGACACCTGAAATTCCTGTACTCTATCGGGTGGAAACAGTCTTGCGCGATGCCAGCACAAAGGTGGTGCTGGACCGGATGGAACATTATACGGCTTTCCGTTATTTCCATTTCGATGCACAGAAGGGGTTCTTCTTGAATGGCAAGCCTTACAAATTGCGTGGCATTTGCCGGCATCAGGACCAGAAACCCATTGGCGTGGCACTGTCTGACGAGATGCATCGCCGCGACTTCCGGCTGATGAAGGAGATGGGTGCCAACTTCATCCGCATTTCCCATTATCCGCAGGATGATGCCTTGTTGGAGATGTGTGATCATTTGGGGATGCTCGTATGGGAAGAAATACCTATTATAAATAGAGTGCCCGACACACCGGGATTTGCCGACCATTGCGAACAGAATCTGCGCGAGATGATACGTCAGCATTATAACCATCCGTCGGTCATTGCATGGGGCTACATGAACGAAATACTCCTTGAAACCCAACGGATTTATAAAACGGAAGACATGCTGAAGCTTGCGCTGGAACGCACATTAGCTCTTGCCGAAAGATTGGAACGGGTTCTGAAGGAAGAAGACAGCACAAGGGTAAGCGTGATGGCCTTTCATGGCAGCAATGCCTATAATGAATCCGGATTGAACAGGATTGTCGATGTGGTGGGATGGAATCTTTATAACGGTTGGTATGGAGGCGACTTGAAAGGCTTTGACCGCTTTTTAGCTGAACAGCAACAGGACTATTCCACCCATCCGCTTATTGTCAGCGAATACGGGGCTGGTTCGGACAAACGGCTGCATACCACGGCTCCCCGTCCGTTTGACTTTAGCAGCGAATATCAGCAAACCTATCTGGAACACTACCTGCCCGTGTTGGAGAATACGCCTTACGTGTGCGGAGGTGCGCACTGGAATTTCACAGACTTCTCTTCAGCTGTACGCGAAGAGTCCATGCCGCGTATCAATAACAAAGGACTGGTACGTGCAGACCGTGCCCCGAAAGACGTGTATTATTACTATCAGGCCATGTGGCGAAAGGACATTCCTGTGCTGCACATAGCAAGTAGGGATTGGAATGTGCGTTGTGGCATTCAGGGTGCTCCGGACGCTTCAGTGATGCTTCCGGTTAAGGTCTATACTAACCTGCCCGAAGTGGAACTGTCCATAGACGGGCGTCTGGTGGGTCGGAAGAGCGTGACGAACTGCCATGCAGTGTTCGAGGTGCCTTTTGAAGGCACCGAACCTTATTTGTCGGTCACAGGCGTGTTTGACGGCAGAGAGGTACATGATGGGCTTCGGGTAAATTTTACACCGATACCTTTGCACATAGCCGATGCAGACTGGACTTCTTTGGAACTGGCTGTGAACGTGGGGAGCAACTGTTTCTTCACGTCCGATAAAAGTGGGCTGACATGGGTGCCCGATCGTCCGTACATCGAAGGCGGATGGGGTTATATAGGCGGAAGGGAGAAAAGCACGCAGACTGAGATACAACTCACAGTCGACGACCCTCTTTATCAGACCATGCGCGAGGATATAGAGGAATACCGCTTCGATGTGCCTACCGGCAGTTACGAAGTGGAACTTCTTTTTGCCGATCCGGACGGTGTGGTCACCTCGCCTGTATATCTGTTGGGCAAGTCGGAAGAGAGTATCGGAAAGCAGGGTAATGTCTTTACTGTCAGTATAGATGGGCGGATTGTGGAAGAAAATCTGACCCCTGCCCGCGATGCCGGTTCTTTCCATGCCGTGAAACGTCGCTACGTGGTCAGTCACAAAGGCGGTAGCTTGAAGGTGGCTTTCGGTTGCAGGCAAGGGAAGACATATTTGTCGGGAATCAAATTGAGAAAATTATAAAAAACTGAAGAAAATCATGAAAATCAAACATTATCTTATTGCGGTCATATTGTGTGCTTCGGCTGCCGTGTCGGCACAGTCCGTATGGAATGCGGAACATCTGGCCGAAGTGAGAAAACATTTGCAGAAACCCTACTATGCCACAGCATACGAGGCCTTGAAGGCGCAGGCCGACAGTATGTTGGATGCAAAGCCTCTTTCTGTGATGCAGAAGGAAAAACTGCCCGCCAGCGGTGACCGCCACGACTATCTAAGTCAGGCACGCTATTTTTGGCCCGACCTTGCGAAACCTGACGGACTGCCTTACATCAACCGCGACGGCCTGTCGAATCCCGAACTGGAGAAACTGGACCGCAACCGTTTGGGGCAGACAGCTGAACGTGTAACCACGCTTTCGCTGGCTTGGTACTTTAGCGGAGAGGAGAAGTATGCACAGAAAGCTGTGGAACTGATTCGCGTGTGGTTCCTAGATGAGGAAACTAAGATGAATCCCCATTTGCGCTATGCGCAGGTGGTACCGGGACAGAACAACAACGAAGGACGCAGCTACGGACTGATTGACACCTATTCTTTTGTTGAGATGCTGGATGCCGTGGCCTTGCTGGAACAATCTGCTTCCTTTACCTCTCACGACAGCAAGCAACTGAAAGCCTGGTTCGGCAAACTGCTGGACTGGATGCTCACCAGTCCGCAAGGAAAGGAAGAGGCAGCTTGTGAAAACAATCACGGCACCGCTTACGATGCACAGATTGTGGCTTTTGCCCTCTATGCCGGACGCAGTAAGGTAGCTCGTGAGGTGCTTCACGCCTTGCCCGCAAAGCGTATTTTCCGGCAGATAGAATCGGACGGAAGGCAGTTACACGAACTGACTCGCACACTGGCTTTTCACTATTCGCAATACAACTTGACGCACGTCATCGACCTGCTACTCATGGCCGACAAGGCCGGGGTGGACCTGAAACACGCCGTTTCTGCCGATGGACGCAGCGTATATAAAGGCATGGATTTTCTGGCACAATATGCTGGAAAGGACGTATCGGCCTGGCCCTACAAGCAGATTCACGGATGGGACACATCGCTCCAACTCCTCTATAAAGACCTCTACCGGGTGGGCACTTATATAGACGCTTCGCGTACGGACTATCTGCAACTTTACCGGATGCACCGGGTGCTGAATCTTACGGACCGCTTTCACTTGCTCTATGCGAAGCCTACTGAAATTGACCAGGCTTTTGCTTTTGCATGCAGCCAGTTGGAACTCGCTATGCAATGCGTGGAGATGGCCAAGCGCGAAGAACGAAACGCGATACAGCGCAAAGTAAGCCCCCGAAGCATTGACAAGTACGGCAACCTTGATCTAGTCCATCCGCACGATTGGTGTTCCGGCTTCTTCCCTGGCACTTTGTGGCAGGTCTATGAATATACGCACAACGACTATTGGCGTAGGAAGGCCATCAGCTATACCTGGCCCATCGAAGAAGCCAAATGGCACAAAGGCACGCACGATTTGGGCTTTATGATGTATGACAGCTTCGGTAAGGCATACGCACTGACAGGCGAACGCTCATATCTAGACGTAGTGGTGCAGAGTGCACGTACACTCATCACCCGATACAGTCCCAAGGTGCAGAGCATACGCTCGTGGGACCATAACCGCGACAAGTGGAAATTCCCTGTCATCATAGACAACATGATGAACCTCGAAATGCTTTTCCGTGCCACTCAGCTCACGGGCGACTCCGTGTTCTGGAATGTGGCGGTCAATCATGCCAATACCACGCTGAAGAACCATTTCCGTACCGACCATTCTTCGTTTCATGTGGTGGATTACGACCCAGAAACGGGTGACGTGCGTTTGAAATGCACGCATCAGGGCTATGCGGACGATTCTTTTTGGAGCCGTGGTCAGGGGTGGGGGCTGTATGCCTTTGCTATGTGTTATCGTTTCACGCACGATGCCGCCTACCTGCGCCAGTCGGAAAGCATAGCCGATTTCTTCCTATCCTTGCCCAATCTGCCTGCCGACGGTGTGCCATATTGGGACATGAAGATGCCGGAAGTGAACGGATGTACACCGGAACAAGCCAATGCCTCCGTACCCCGCGACGCTTCGGCTGCTGCGCTTATCGCATCGGGACTCTATGAACTCTCTGGCTACGTGACTTTTGAAAAGGCTCAGAGCTATCGGGCGTTTGCCGACAGAATATTGGACAGCTTGCACCGACATTATCAGGCGGAACCAGGTACGCATTTTGGTTTCCTGCTTCTGCATTCCACTGGTCACTATCCGGCAGGCAGCGAGATAGACGTGCCGCTGTGTTATGCCGATTATTATTATTTGGAGGCATTGTTGCGCCGCCAGCAGTTCTCCGGAGTTCAGCAAGTGCTGTCCGAATGAATTTAGATGAAATCAAACTCTCTGACAACCGCTTCCTTTTACTCTTGAAACCAAGAGTAAAAGGAAGCGATTTTTTTGTCTCATTGAAGCTGAAAACAGAGATTCGGAGGTGTTGAAATCATCTTTTGGACTTTCCTATCCTCTTTCAGTATGTTTACTTCTTCTTTATTTTTTTATTTGTAAATATTTAAATATTAGTAATATACAAAATGAAGCACCTTACTTCTTCCCTTTACTGCCTCATATACTCATTGAAAACTTCCTGTACTTTTGCAGTGATGAAAATCAAGTAAAGTACAATTAATTATTAATCTTTAATTATTAACTTATGAAAAACAATTCGATGCAATTACAAGCACATAGATACATGCTATCTATATTCTTGTTGTTTTTCTTCTCGCTGGAGATGTTTGCCCAGCAGCTTACCGTAAAAGGTGTGGTAAAGGATGCAACCGGTGAATCAATTATCGGTGCGAGTGTATTGGTAAAAGGTACGACGAATGGTACGATTACCGATTTCGATGGCAATTTTATCCTGACCAATGTGCCGAATGATGCAATCATTGAGATTACTTTCGTGGGTTATCTTCCGCAGTCGATGAAAGCCACTTCGACTCCGCTTAACGTGATTTTGAAAGAAGACACGCAGACACTGGATGAAGTAGTGGTAATCGGTTATGGTGTTCAGAAAAAATCTGTAGTGACAGCTTCCATTGCCAAAGTAGGTTCGGATGAATTGTCACAGACGGCTCCTGTACGTGTGGATAACGCTTTGAAAGGTCTTGCAGCCGGTGTTCAGGTTTCTACTCAGAACGGCCAGCCAGGGTCGGGTTCTAAGATTCGCATTCGTGGTACGGGTACCATCAACAATTCAGATCCACTTTACATCGTAGATGGCATGCCTGTTGGTGGTGGTATTGACAATATCAACCCCTCGGACATTGCCAGTATCGAAGTGTTGAAGGATGCAGCTTCGGCTGCCGTGTATGGTGCACGTGCCGCCAACGGTGTCGTATTAGTTACTACTAAAAAAGGTACGTTAGGCAAGGTGAAAGTTTCATACGATTTCTCTTATGGATGGCAGACTGCATGGAAGAAGCGCGATATGTTGAATGCCTCTCAATATGCCACGCTGATGAACGAGGCTGCGGCCTATGCCGGTGAGGAGCCGCTGTATGCCAATACGAATTTGGGGGCCGGTACCAATTGGCAAAATGTTCTATTCAATGACAATGCACCCGTGCAAAACCATCAGTTGAGCGTTAGCGGAGCTTCTGAAAAGGTGAATTATTACTTCTCATTGGGTTATTATGACCAAGAAGGTATCATTGGCGGTAACTATGATAAGTCCAACTACCAGCGTTTGTCATTACGTAGCAATACAATGTACACGTTGTTCGATGAAAGTGAAAAACGCAATTGGTTGAAAAAGATGACTTTAGGACTGAATATCTCTTACTCACGTATCAATAATATTGGTGTGAATGCCGGTTCATTGACCGGTTCTCCTTTGGGCGATGCCTTGTTTATGGATCCTACTATGTCGGTATATGCTGACAGCGAAGACCAGTTGCAGCCATACGATCGTGACAAGTATGGCGATCCTGTGTATGATCAACTAACGGGAAAGTTGCTTTCTATGCCGAATGATAACTTTAACGAAATTTCAAATCCTCTGGGCCGTATGTCTGCACAGCCGGGCACAAAGAATAACTCTGATAAGATTATTGCTAATCTGACGGCAGAACTGAACATTTGGGATAATTTGAAGTATAAGTTTTCTTGGGGGTCTGACCTCGCTTTCTGGGGCTCTGACGGTTGGAGTCACCCTTACTATTTGAACAAGAATAGTAACAATGACAAATCAGAGGTATGGTCTTCTATGAACCGTGGTTATACATGGCAGATAGAAAACGTGCTGACATATGACAAGACTTTTGGTAATCATTCTTTCGGTATCGTATTAGGACAGTCGGCTTCACGCTACACTGCCCGTGCTTTGAGCGGAAATCGTTTGGATTTACCTGAATATTTGGATGATAAAGCAAATATTGATTTCGCTATTGGTTTGCAGTCTGATGGTAAGATTGGTGCTTCTGGTGGTCTTAGAGATCCTAATTCATTGGCTTCTTATTTCGGACGTTTGAGTTATAACTTTGCAGAGCGTTACATGTTACAGGTTACTGTGCGTCGTGATGGTTCTTCACGCTTTGGCTCGAATAACAAGTGGGGTACTTTCCCCTCTGTGTCTTTAGGCTGGAATATTACCAACGAAAAGTGGATGGAAAAACGTCCGGATTGGTTGACGAATACAAAGTTGCGTCTGAGTTGGGGTAAGAACGGTAATGAAAATATCGGTAACTTCCGTTACACAGCCAATGTGGCTACCGGAAACAACTATCCTTTAGGTGGATCTAGTAACCAAAATATCCTGCTGGGGTCTAAGCCGACCGGCACGCCGAATCCTGATTTGAAGTGGGAAGAATCTGAACAATATGACGTTGGTCTAGACTTTGGTCTCTTCAACAATTCACTAACATTCACCGCAGATTACTTTTATAAGAAGACGAATGGTATGTTGAAAGAAATGGCTATCCCTTCTTATTTGGGTGAATCAAAGCCTTGGGGGAACGTTGGTTCGATGAAGAACGAAGGTGTGGAATTTGAGGTTGGTTATAAATTCGGTAAGGGTGACTTTAACTTTGCAACCTCGTTGAATGTCAGCTACCTGAAGAATCAATTGATTGACTTGGGTAATGCCGATGGTTTTGAAATGGGTGATAATGTACACCAGATTGGTAACGTATCTCGTTCGGAAAACGGTTATCCTTATCCGTACTTCTATGGATGGAGCACAGACGGTATTTTGCAGAACCAGGCAGAAGCCGATGCCTACAACAGCAAGTATGGTCAAAATGCTGTTCCGGGTGATGTTCGTTTCCTTGACTACAGTGGCGACGGTCAGTTGACAGACGATGACAAGCACATGATTGGTAAAGGGACTCCCGATTGGACATTCGGATGGAATTTTAATGCTTCTTATAAGAATATAGATTTCAGCATGTTGCTCTCTGGTGCATTAGGGCAGGACATTTTGGACGTAACCCGTCGTTTGGATTGCCGCTATGTGAATTTGCCGAGAGAGTTCATGAACCGTTGGCACGGTGAAGGCACGTCCAATACAATGCCTCGTTTCTCTTGGACAAATAACAATGACAACTGGCGTATCTCCGACCTCTATGTACACAATGGTTCCTACATGCGTATCAAGAACATCCAGGTAGGTTACACGCTGCCGCTCTCATTCACCAAAAGATTCTTTGTTCAGAAATTTCGCGTTTATGTGGCTGCCGAGAACCTGCTGACTTTCACAGGCTACAAAGGATTGGATCCTGAATTGGGAGGTGACGAACGTTCTAACGGTATTGACCGTGGTTACTATCCTCAGGCTCGTACATTTACGGTTGGTTTAAATCTTAATTTCTAATATTAAAAATGAAAGATAGTATGAAAAAGATGAATTTATATAGTCTTGCCGCATTGGCTTTGATGCTCGGAACAACTTCTTGCGGTGACAATTTCTTGACAGAAGAACCGGCAAGCAAACTCCCGCTCGACGGATACTATAATAGTGAATCCCGTGTGTTGGAAGCTGCAGTGGCCGCTTATCATCCGATGCAATGGTTTGACTATTTTGGTGGTTGGGCACCGTTGAACCTAGTTTGGGACTCTATGGCAGATGATGTATATGTAGGTGGAGGAAGTACCACTGACCAAAGTCAGATACACTTGATATCACAATACAAATCCGATCCGCGTAACAACATTGACGGCGCCTGGACTACAGCTTATTCCGGCATCAACCGATCCATTCGTCTGATTGACGATGCCGAAGAGGCTTTGAAGGGTTCGTTGAAAGCGCAGTATCAGGGTGAAGGACGTACTTTGCGTGCATGGTATTATCTAGTGTTGTGGAAAACCTGGGGTAATATTCCTCTTTACATGGAAAACTTAGTGTTTCCCTATATTGCCGAGCAGAAGAGTGCTGACGAAGTATATACTACAATTGTTGCTGATTTGGAAGAGGTGTTAGACAGCAAAGCATTGCCGATGAAGCAACCTTCGGGCATGGAAGGCCGTATGACACATGCCGCTGCTGCCATGATTTATGCTGATTATGTAATGTATCAGGGAGACCAAAGCCGTTATGGCAAGGCACTGGGTTACATGGAAGACATTATCAAATCTGGACAGTATCGCTTGGTGGCAGATTATGACCAACTGTTTGATTTGGAACATGAGTGGAACAGTGAGATCATTTTGGATGTGAATTATATATCCAAAGGTGGTAAGCGCGATTGGGGAGCTGCCAATACAACCGGTGGTACCGTACTTCCGGCCATGATTGGCATTGACGGTTTGAATTATAATGGAACTGGCAAGGATATTGTCACCGGTGCATCTACCGAATTTGTCGGAGGATGGGGGTTTGGTGCAGTTTCTAAAGAAGTCTATGATGCTTTTGAAGAAGGTGACCTCCGCCGTGACCTTGCCCTGCTGAACATGGATAAGTACATGGAGGACGAATGGAACAATGAAGGTGTGCGTGTCAGCTATGGTGGACGTTATCAGAATACGGGTATCTTCCTGCGCAAATATTTAGGTCGTCCAGGCGGCACAGAGGGTGCTTTGGCTGCCACAGACCTGAATTGGGACAACAATCTGCATCTTTATCGTTATGCAGAAACACTGCTGAACGCGGCTGAACTGGCTTTGGCTATCGGTGATGCTTCTGCACAAGATTATTTTGATCAGGTTCGTAGCCGTGCGGGCTTGCCATCAAAAACAGTTTCAATAGATAATATCATTGCCGAACGCCGTGTGGAATTTGTAGGTGAGGGTAAGCGTTATTTTGATCTCGTGCGTACAGGCAAGGCAGCTGCTACGCTGAAAGCTGGTGCCGGCGTAGTACTTCAGAGTAAACGTACGCTTAATGAGAATGGTACTTTCGAAGGTACTTGTACTTGGGGTGGCACAGCTATTCCCGAACGAGAAGGATGGACGGAAAGTAAGAAATATCTGCCTATTCCGCAGAGTGAGATTGAAGCTGCGCATGGTACAATTATTCAGAATCCATATTGATTGGCAGGTTAATAGTTGTTTGATTTGCAGGTAATCAAAACGGGGATATTCTACGTTAAGGTAAAATGAGGGGTATTGGAATGTAGAATATTCCCGTTTAAAAGAGAAAAGAGGTTGCTTGTTTACCATCTTATGGTGTCTCAGAATAATAAAAAGTGAAATTAGGAACATGAGAAAGATAAAAAGATATTTGTTGGTGTGGTGTGGCATGGTTTGTATGTTGGCAGCTTGCACCGCTACATCGGAGAAGGTAGAGATACTTGTCACTACCAACAACCGATCAAAAGAGTTTGCTAAGGAGGAAATAGCGTTGGGTACAAAGGGAGAGAACGCTTTGCGCGTCGTCTTGAATCCTACAGAATGCCATCAGACTATAGATGGATTCGGTGCGGCCGTTACCGGATCTACGTGCTATAACCTGATGAAGATGACACAGGAGAATCGCACACGTTTCTTGAAGGAAACTTTCTCGGATACCGAAGGGTTGGGATTCAGCTATATCCGCATCTCCATCGGTTGCTCGGATTTCTCGCTGAGTGAATATACTTGTTGCGACGAACCGGGTATAGAACACTTTGCCCTACAGAGCGAGGAAACGGAGTATGTGATACCTGTGCTGAAAGAAATACTAGCCATCAATCCCGGCATCAAGATACTGGGTTCTCCGTGGACATGTCCCAAATGGATGAAGGTGAATAACCTAGAAGAACGGCAACCTTTTGACTCGTGGACCGACGGTCAGCTGAATCCCGACTGTTATGCAGACTATGCCACTTATTTCGTGAAGTGGGTGCAGGCATTCGAGGTCGAAGGTATTTGCATACATGCTGTCACTCCGCAGAACGAGCCGCTGAACCGGGGAAATTCCGCTTCGCTCTTCATGAGCTGGCAGGAAGAACAGGCGTTCGTGAAAGAAGCACTGGGTCCCGCTTTTCGCAGTGCTGGACTAGACGTGAAGATTTACGCGTTCGACCACAATTATAATTACGACAACATGCCCGACCAAGAGGATTACCCTTTGCGTATGTATGACGATGAGGTAACCGCCTCCTTTCTGGCCGGAGCAGCCTATCACAACTACGGTGGTCGGCGCGACGAACTGAACGATGTGCAGGTACGTCGACCCGACAAAGAACTGATTTTTACGGAAACTTCCATCGGTATGTGGAATGATGGACGCAACTTAGAGAAGCGTCTAATGGAGGATATGCGTGAAGTGGCGTTGGGCACAGTAAACAACGGATGCAAAGCTGTGATGGTGTGGAACCTGATGCTCGACACCGAACGTGGTCCCAACCGCAAAGGCGGGTGTCAGGTATGTTACGGTGCGGTAGATATAGACGTTGCCGACTATGCCACGATTACACGTAACTCGCACTATTACATTATCGGCCATATGTCAGCAGTGGTGAAACCCGGTGCTGTCCATATAGGTTTGAGCAATGCTCCCGAGGGACTGATGCACGCAGCTTTCGAAAACTCCGACGGCACGTATGCTTATGTGGTGCTCAATGAGACGGAGACTTCCGTAGCTTTAGAGGTGGGTGAGGATGGGAATACCTTCGTCTGTGAGGTACCTGCCAAGGCGGTGGCTTCCTGCCGTTGGAAAAAATAGGGAATGAATGTAGCACATTTTAAACTATAAATACCATGAAACAATTCAAAATCTTATCAGTCTGCTTGTTGGCTCTTCCGTTTTTCTCCTGTTCGGACGTGAAGACAGACGATGGTTTAGAGACAAAAGTCGAAGAGTTGCTTGCCCGCATGACTCTTCAGGAAAAGATTGGCCAGATGAATCAGCTGAGTCCTGGCAATGCCGATGAGGTGGCGGCACTGGTGAAAGAAGGGAAAGTGGGTTCGATACTGAACATCACTGACCCGGAACAGGTGAATAAAATACAAGATATAGCAGTGAAAGAGTCCCGGCTAGGGATTCCCATCCTAATGTCCCGTGATGTGATTCATGGATATAAGACGATATTCCCCATCCCGCTGGGACAAGCCGCTACATTCAATCCGCAAGTAGCTGAAGACGGTGCACGGATAGCAGCTGTGGAGGCTTCGGCTGATGGTATCCGCTGGACCTTTGCCCCGATGATAGATATTTCGCGCGATGCCCGTTGGGGGCGTATGGCCGAAAGTTGCGGCGAAGACCCTTATCTATCTGCTGTGATGGGTGTAGCGATGGTACGTGGTTTTCAGGGAAAATCGCTTTGTGACCCCACTTCCGTTGCCGCTTGTGCCAAACACTTTGTGGGTTATGGTGCTGCTGAAGCTGGTAAGGACTATAACTCAACCTTTATTCCTGAACGTGTGTTGCGTAATATATATCTGCCTCCTTTCGAGGCTGTGGCTAAAGCAGGATGCGCCACCTTTATGACTTCATTTAATGATAATGACGGCATACCTTCCACAGGCAATGACTTTATATTGCGCACCGTACTTCGTGACGAGTGGAAGTATGACGGCATGGTAGTGACCGATTGGGCATCAGCTACTGAAATGATTACTCACGGATTCTGTAGCAACCGTAAGGATGCCGCACAGAGGGCTGTCAATGCAGGAGTAGATATGGAGATGGTAAGTGGATCTTTTATGGAACATTTGGAGGAGTTGGTGTCGGAAGGAAAAGTGTCGGAAGCAACTATCGACAATGCCGTGCGCAATATTCTGCGCCTTAAATTTCGATTGGGACTGTTCAACAATCCATACGTGCAGACCGACCAGTCTGTGAAATATGCCGAAGCGCATCTCGCCAAGGCGAAAGAGGCAGCCGAACAGTCGGCTATCTTGTTGAAGAATGATAATGAAACCTTACCTTTTACCGGAAAAGTTCGCACGATAGCTGTGGTGGGGCCGATGGCCGATGCGCCTCACGACCAGTTGGGTACTTGGTGTTTCGATGGAGAGAAGGAACATACGCAGACTCCACTGAGGGCTTTGCGCGAAATGTACGGCGACCGCGTGCAGGTGATTTATGAGCCGGGCGTGGCTTATAGCCGTGACAAGCGTACATCGGGTATTGCCGCTGCCGTAGCTGCTGCCCGCCGTGCCGATGCGGTAGTGGCATTCGTAGGCGAGGAAGCTATTCTTTCCGGCGAAGCACACTCATTGGCCGATTTGAATCTTCGTGGTGCACAACCAGAGTTGATAACTGCTTTGGCTGCTACAGGCAAACCTTTGGTTACAGTAGTCATGGCTGGACGTCCGCTCACTATAGGTAGACAGGTGGAGGAATCTTCATCTGTAATTTATATGTTCCATCCGGGCACAATGGGTGGTCCTGCCATTGCCGATCTGCTTTTCGGTAAGGTTGTGCCGAGTGGCAAAACACCGGTCACTTTCCCGAAAATGACCGGGCAAATCCCTATCTATTATGCACACCACCACACGGGACGCGCACCGAGTGGTCATGAAACATTGATAGACGATATACCGTTGGAAGCCGGACAGACTTCTTTGGGTTGCACCTCCTTCTATATGGATGCAGGTTTCGATCCGTTATTTCCTTTTGGCTATGGACTCTCTTATACGACATTCGTTTACAACAAACTGACGCTTTCCGCCACTGACTTGAAGGCGGATGGAACACTGACTGCCAGCGTGGATGTAACTAACATCGGAAAACGTGCCGGTACGGAAGTTGTACAGCTTTACGTGCGTGACAAGGTGGGGTCTGTCACCCGTCCTGTAAAAGAGCTGAAAGGTTTCCGCCGCATCACCTTGCAGCCGGGCGAGACACAAACCGTTAGCTTTACGCTTCCCATGAGCGAGTTGGCTTACTGGACACGCCGAATGAGGAAAGAGGTGGAACCGGGTGAATTCACTCTCTGGTTGGGTACGAACAGCGATGAAGGCCCGTCTGCCGATTTTGAAATAACAAAGTAATTATAATGATTTATTAATTCAATAGTATGAAAAAGATACTCTATTTCCTTATGTCTGCCGCTCTGCTGGCTTCCTGCCAGCAGGAACAAACCAAACAGGAAGCCGCACCTATCCTCGAAGCCTTTGTGCGCATATCGGGACATAACCTTATCCAACCGGACGGCAGCAAACTTTTTATCCAGGGTACAAACTTAGGCAACTGGCTGAATCCCGAAGGCTATATGTTTGGCTTTAGCCGTACCAACTCGCCCCGCTTTATTGATGAGATGCTTTGCCAATTGGTAGGACCCGACTACGTTGCAGAGTTCTGGAAGCAGTTCAAGGACAACTATATTACCCGCACCGATGTGGAGTTTATAGCCTCTACGGGTGCCAACACCATCCGCCTGCCTTTTCATTACAAGCTCTTTACCGACGAGGATTATATGGGACTGACCGTCGCACAAGACGGCTTCGCACGAGTGGACAGCGTAGTGGACTGGTGCCGCGACAACGGATTATACCTTATACTCGATATGCACGATGCTCCTGGTGGACAAACGGGCGACAACATTGACGACAGTTATGGCTACCCCTGGCTGTTGGAAAGCGAACAGAGCCAGCAACTCTTCTGTGACATCTGGCGCAAGATAGCCGACTATTACAAGGACGAGCCGGTCATTTTGGGTTACGAACTGATCAACGAACCTATCGCGCCCTACTTTGAAAACATGGAAAAACTGAATGCCAGACTGGAACCTCTCCACAAGCGTGCTGTGAAAGCCATTCGCGAAGTAGATACGAACCACATCATACTGATAGGCGGTGCACAATGGAATGGCAATTTCACTCCTTTCCACGATGCGACCTATGATGACAAACTGATGTACACCTGCCACCGCTACGGAGGCGATGCAACCAAGGAGGCTATCGGCAGCCTGATTCACTTTCGCGACAGTGTGAACCTGCCCATGTACATGGGGGAGATAGGTCATAACACCGATGAGTGGCAAGCCGCCTTCTGTCGCGTGATGAAAGAGAACAACATCGGATACACCTTCTGGCCTTACAAGAAACTGGACGGCTCGTCATTCGTGGGCATTAAGGCTCCCGAAGGTTGGGATTTGGTGAGAGCTTTCTCGGAAGCACCGCGCGGCACTTACAAGGAGATACGTGATGCGCGCCCCAATCAAGAGGTGGTACGCCGTGCCCTGCAAGGTTGGATAGAGAACTGTAAATTCGGGAACTGTGTGCCGCAGAAGGGCTATATCCGTTCATTGGGACTAAAAGTGGAATAATAACAATCATATAGAATAGACAAGACAATGAAAAGAACATTTTTTTGGGGAACACTGATAGTTCTGCTGGGGGGTGGAATCTGCATGACAAACGCACAGACGATTCCCGCTTATTTGGACAATACTAGACCGATAGAAGAGAGAATAGAGGATGCACTCAACCGTATGACGGTGGAGGAGAAAGTGGCCATGACCCATGCACAATCTAAATTCAGCAGTGCCGGTGTACCTCGCCTAGGTATTCCCGAAGTATGGTGTACGGATGGTCCGCACGGTATCCGTCCTGAAGTGCTTTGGGACGAATGGAACCAGGCTGGATGGACTAATGACTCCTGTGTGGCTTTCCCTGCACTGACTTGTTTGGCTGCAACCTGGAACCCCAATATGGCCCTGCTTTATGGAAAGAGTATCGGAGAAGAAGCTCGTTACCGAAAGAAAACCATCCTTTTGGGACCAGGAGTGAATATTTACCGTACACCGCTCAACGGACGCAACTTCGAATATATGGGCGAAGACCCCTATCTGGCATCACGCATGGTGGTTCCCTACGTGCAAGGGGTACAGCAGAATGGTGTGGCTGCTTGCGTGAAACATTTCGCACTGAACAACCATGAAGTAAATCGCCATACTACCAACGTCATCGTGGACGACCGTGCTCTCTATGAAATCTACTTGCCTGCTTTCAAGGCCGCCGTGCAGGAAGGAAAGGCATGGAGCATTATGGGAGCCTATAACCTGTACAAAGGACAACACGCCTGCCATAACCAATATCTGATGAACGATATATTGAAAGGCGAATGGGGATTCGACGGTGTAGTGGTATCTGATTGGGGTGGCACGCACGACACAGACCAGGCAATCGTTAATGGGCTGGACATCGAATATGGTAGCTGGACCAATGGGTTGAGCAGCGGAACCAGCAACGCATATGATAATTATTATCTAGCGCTCCCTTATCTGCAATGCATCAAGGAGGGCAAAGTGGGTACAAAGGAGCTGGATGACAAAGTGCGCCGCATTCTTCGCTTACTATTTCGCACGGAGATGAATTCCAAACGTCCTTTGGGTAGCATACTTTCACCCGAACATTATGAGGCGGCCCGCTGCATCGGGGAAGAGGGCATCGTACTATTGCAGAACAAAGGTAATGTGCTACCAATCAATCTAGACAAGACAAAGAAGATACTTGTAGTGGGCGAGAATGCCGTGAAGATGATGACCGTAGGCGGAGGATCCTCCTCATTGAAGGTGCAACGTGAGATTTCTCCACTTGATGGCATCCGACGTCGTGTAGGTGGCAAAGCAGAAGTGACCTGGGTGCGCGGTTATGTGGGAGATGCTACGGGTGAATACAACGGTGTGGTGACAGGACAGAACCTGAAAGATGACCGCAGTTCCGAAGAATTGATTACCGAAGCCGTAGAGGCGGCAACAAAAGCTGATTGCGTCATCTTCATCGGCGGACTGAATAAGAGTAACAATCAAGATTGCGAAGATACTGACCGCAAGGCTCTCGATTTACCTTACGGACAGGACAATGTAATATCTGCATTGGCAAAAGCCAATAGGAATCTAGTGGTAGTTAACATTTCGGGTAATGCTGTCGCTATGCCTTGGGTGGATGAGGTGTCCACCATTGTACAAGACTGGTACCTGGGTTCAGAAGCGGGGACTTCGCTGGCTGCCGTGCTGATGGGCGATGTGAATCCGAGTGGCAGATTGCCTTTCACATTTCCAGTCCGTCTGGAAGACAATGCGGCACATGCGTTGGGCGAGTTCGTCTATGAACGCTCTCAAAAAGTTATCGACGTGAAGTATAATGAAAGTATCTTTGTGGGCTATCGTTGGGCAGACAAGCAGAAAGAGGTGAAGCCGCTTTTTGCTTTCGGTCATGGATTGAGTTATACCACTTTCAAATATGGTAAACCTGTAGCCGACAAGAAAGTGATAACTGGCAGTGAAACACTGACTGTCACAGTACCGATAACCAATACAGGAGACAGGGAAGGTGCCGAAGTGGTGCAACTTTATATCAGCGATCTTAAGTCCTCCCTTCCCCGTCCTGTTAAGGAACTGAAAGGATTTTGTAAAGTGCGGCTGTCCCCAGGTGAAACGAAGGAAGTGACTTTCACTATTGATAAGTTAGCTTTAAGTTTCTTTGATGATACATGTCACGAATGGAAGGCTGAATCGGGTAAGTTTGAAGCGATTATTGCCGCATCGGCAACCGACATCAAATCAAAAGTAGCATTTGAATTGGACTGAGGGGGAAAATGCTGAAACAACCTCATCAAGGTAGATTTCAGCATTAATTATCAAGTAAAAATGATACGGGATGGCTTTGTGAGAAAGTGTCCCGTATTTAGTCGTATGCTCGGCATTAGTATTGTCTAACGACTGCAAGTTCCGAGCGAGTCCTGATAGCAAGAATCACACAGATAATGGCAAGGAGATTCATTGCGAGTTGGTATCTAAAAGAAATTAGCAGTAAACATTTAACCAGACGAACAGATGCTTCATACAAGAGATTCGAGCGTAGGTAAGGCTACTACACTAACAGGAGGTATAGTTGGCATATCCGTTTTGGCGGAACAATTTAAACGGCCACGGAAATCTCTATTATTTTGGAGGTTATATTCCGAAAACGCTTTCCAAAAATTAGGGAGACGAGAGCTGGCGTGTACGTCTTCAGATGGGTTGAAAATTTGTTGAGTCAATAAATTGGCATGGAGGTAATGCTACATTGGCAGAATTACCCCAATTGGTATCTATGGTACACACATACTTTTTTATGCAATATTTGCATAAAATCGAATCAGTGGAATTGCTGAATCTGTGTTTAATCAAACAATATCTTTAAATAATATAGCACAGATAATAGATATAGTAGTAGCAACTATAAATTAAAAATAGCTTACAAACATAAAGTATAAGTGTAAAGATTATTTTTGTTATCATGTTATAACAGATGAAAATAAAATTAAAACGAACAAAAAATTCGTTTTCGTTACTCCGAATGAAAACTATTGCAGGATATGGTTTGTTGCTCACCGTATTGAGTATTATTGTTTTTTTGTATGGCAGGGACTTCGGAAAATGGAAACATTGAACAATAGCGAACAATTTGTCAGGCCGAGAAAGAAGGTAATGAATCAGATTCTTGAAAAATTGTTCGATTTTTCATTCTCTGATGATATTCTGCTGCCGAGAGACAATGACAAACTTGATAAATATCGGATGAAGCATGAAGTGGCAACAGACGCTTTGCATGGACTGAAACTGCATTATCAAACTGATGGTGTCCAACATGTACGGATAGACAGAGTTTCTTCACTGCTGCAGGAAAAGGAAAAACTGTTATTCGGGGTGATGAATACCCTTTTAGTTTTTTTACACACTGACAGTCTGCTCCAATGGAGAATATTCGTCATCATTTCGCAAATGGCGCAACAGTTGGACATGACCGCAACAACAGAGAATGAACGGGGTGGATTATTCAAAAAGACAGAAGAAAAATCCGCCTACGCACGCCAAAGGGAGAAACGGAAAGAATCATTGTTCTCCCGACGGACTGCTGAAGAACTTTATCCCTTGCAAGAAGAGATACATGTACAATATACAGATTTTTGGAATAAACTGTCTGCCTATTCGGACAGCCTGCAACAATGGAATAGGGAACTAAACTCGCAGATAAAAGATCTTATCTGTGAGTTTGAGCAGGCAACCATTGTCCAATCTGACAATGAAGCGAAACAAATGACGGTGCTAAGGGAAGAGTCTTTCTGCATCATCCTCTTTATAGTTGTTGCTGCTATTCTGTTGATAGTGGTATTCTATATTTTTATACATCGTGACATCCGACACAGACTGGCATACTGGATGATGTTGGAAACGTCTAACCGTCGGAATTGTGAGTTACTAGTCGCACGCCAGAATCGCTATGATCTTGTACTGACGGATATGCGGATGCTGGAAATTGATGGGTACGGTGTGCTGTCGCTGATACGGGGCAGTAACTTGGGGCAGACGAAGACACTTCCCGTATTGGCTGTAACCGCACAGGCGAATGAAAGGCCGGAACATTTTAAGAACGAAGGCTTTACTGGCTGTCTGTATAAGCCTTTCTCGCTGGAAGAATTGCTGGCGGTCACTTCACGTATAGACAGGCTGGATTTTGCGGCTATCATGGAAGGCGAGGAAAACAGGAAAGAAATGCTGGGCATATTCATAGAGGACACCACTGAGGAACTTTCCGAGATGCGGGACGCTTTTTCTGTGGGAAATTATGAGAAGCTGGGACATATCATACACAAGGTTGTACTGCTCTGGGTGATAATCCGTATAAGCATATCTCTCGGTGGGTTGGAGAGAATGACTTCCATGCCTCTTGAAAAATGGAACCGGACATTGGATAAAAGAATTGAGAAACTGCTTGAGGCCGTTGGACAGGCCATAGAGAAAGCAAAAAGACTGAAAGAGAAAGCAGATGGAAACCATATTGATAGTAGAGGATAACCGTGCGTATGCACGCACTACCGCAAACTGGCTGTTGAAAAACGGCATCAATGCCCGTTATGTATTATCGGTGGATGCAGCGAAGGTCTTTTTGGGAAGCCATGAGGTGGATTTGGTTTTGTCGGATTTCCTCCTGAACGACAGTAACGGTGTGGAACTGCTGGAATGGATGAAGGCGCAGGGTTATTGTATGCCTTTCCTTATCATGACGGGTTACGGGGATATACTCGGTGCGGTGGAAGCGGTGAAGAAAGGTGCCGCAGACTATCTGCCCAAACCCGTGCAGACGGAAGAGGTGCTCGGTATCATCCGTAGACTGTTGGATTGTAGCAATAGAAAGAAAGTTGTGGAACGGGCTTTCTATGTTGGCAAGAGTCCTTTGGCAGTGAAACTTCAGGACATTGTACGTGTAGTGGCTCCGGCCGACAGCCTGTCCGTATTGATACTGGGGGCATCGGGTACGGGAAAAGAGTATGTGGCCAGGCAAATACACGCATTGAGCGGACGAGCTGACGCACCCTTCATCGCAGTGGATTGCGGGGTGCTTCCGAAGGAACTGGCGGCATCGGAACTGTTCGGTTATGTGAAGGGTGCCTTTACCGGAGCGACGGAAAACAAGACGGGCATGTTTGCCGCCGCCAACCATGGAACACTGTTTTTGGACGAGGTGGGCAATCTGAATGCCGAAGTACAAAGGGCACTGTTGCGTGCCTTACAGGAAAAACGTTACCGCCCCGTAGGCGGTAAAGAGGAGATTCAGACAGATATCCGTTTGGTAGCCGCTACCAATGAGGATCTGGAGAAGGCGATAGCCGAAGGACGTTTCAGGGAGGACCTGTTCCATCGTCTGAACGAATTTCCGGTGCATGTACCATTGCTGGCAGAGTGCATTGAGGATATAATTCCGTTGGCGGAATTCATGCTGGATGCCGCCAACCGGGAATTGGGAAGGAGTGTGAAAGGCTTTGACCGCGAAGTACAGAAACGGTTGAAATCTTATTCGTGGCCGGGAAACATACGGGAACTGAGGATGGTTGTCAGACGGGCCACCTTATTGGCGAAAGATGATTGGATAACCACCGGGGAGATAGACATTCCCGATAAAGGCAGGCAACCGGGAGAGTATTCACTTAATGACGAGCGGACGGAACGGGCAACCATTCTGAAAGCATTGGAGGCAACGGGCAATGACAGGAAAGCTGCCGCACGGTTATTGGGCATCAGCCGGAGCACGCTTTATCTGAAATTGAGGAAGTATCGTCTGGATTAGAATATGTCCGAAATTCGGACACATCATGTCCAATCCACAATGCTTTTATGTACACATCATTTTTACTGCTTTCTATATGGTTTATTTACAATGTTTTATCTGTGTACTGTTTCAGGCATGGCACTTGTCCTTATTCCGGCAGGATGAGTGGAGAGTTGAATTGTGGAACCTAAAAACATGATACGATGAAGACATTGGTGGAAACCTCTCTTTTTAATCTGTTCGCCTCTTATACAAACGGTGCCGGACCTGCGGCAGGTGAGTTGCCGGCCGCCTATAACGATTTCGTGAACTGCCTTGCCACGCTTTCATCGGCAGGGGACCTGACGGGACAGCTACGTCGTCTGAACTACACAAAAATAGAGCTGGCCTTTATGCGGCAGGCCTGCAACGGAATGGCTGAAGATTGCCGCAATATCCTGTATGACGTGTTCATCGACAAGACGCTGGCATTGCTGGATGCGGAAGCGGAAATACTGAAGGAGATGCTTCGTCATGGTACCGTGTCTGCCGGATTCCATGCGGAAGCGGTGCGTGGAAGCGGAAGGAAAACTTCCGTCACACTGACATGGAACGGTACGGACAGCGACCTGATTGAACTGGTGGCTGCACTGATGGCAGCCGGTGCGATAGGTACGGCCGAAGGTCGGGATTTGAAAATTGTGGATGTTATCCGCGTTTTCGAGGAAGTGTTCCATCTGAAAATCAATGCGCTGTACACCAAGCGTGGCAAAGTGTTCGACCGTTGTACGGACACCACTCCGTTCATCGACTCCCTGCGCAAAAGTTATAACCGGATGCTGGACGCACGACTGGCGTAAAGGTTGTACGCCAACAGCCGCCAACGGATGACTCGTATGTATGAGGTATTGCAGATTGGCGGCTGAATGTTTTTCTTTGTCGCCGGTTATCATGTCTAAAAATACAAGCTATGTCAATCTTGAATGATATTTGGAACCGCATTGCCCGGAAACCGGACAGGCGGAAAGCGGCGGCAACGGAAACTTCCGGGACGGAAAACCGGGTATATGCGGTGGTTACGGAAGAGGGCGTGATGCTGTTTTCCGACACCCCCAAGGGTATGAAGGCACGGAACAGCTATCTGCAACATCTGGCCGACGGCTTCTTCAACGTGACCAAAGTACCCGAAACTTTGCGGATATATGAGATTGACCTGCCTACCAAACGGGTGGCCGGGATGGCGGACAACTGTATCGAAAAGCTGTCCAAAGCGGATTTGCGAAGCACAGACGCACAATTGCGCAGGTCGGTGGTGAACTTCACCTCCGACAAGTTTGCGGATAGAAGTGTGCTGGACGGTGGGGTGTGCAGGGCAAAGTTCGACCTGCGGCCCGATTTCCATAACTTCGACCGGCTGACAAAAGAATTCGGTTTGGGTATCTCGCCCCGGAACTATGATGTAGCGTCATTGCTGTATATTTCGGAAAACGGGTACGCCGGGATTGTTGCGGCAGACAAGGTGCATCCGTTCAGCTATGAGTATGAGTTCAGGGAACTGGCGGAGAAGCTGGGAGACAGCATGAGGGCACGGATGAACGCGCCTTTGTCGGCACACGACTTCGGCTATGCGGCCTTACAGAAAGAGGCAAAGGAGATGGCGGTGGATTTGTTACAATCGGAGTTCCATATTACGGATGGAGAGTTCAGGTTGGGCGCACGGATAAGCCGAATAGAAAGGATGGAAATGTCACATCCGGTGTCGTATCCGCATTCGGAAGAGGAACAGACCGGCGGGTTACCGGAAACACACTACAGGCAGGAAGCTCCTGAACAGCGGATGTCTGACAGCCAACGGCAGGTGAAGCATGCAGCTTCCATTACCCCACAGAAGAAGGAGAAGAAACAATTAATCCTATAGAATCTATGGAAGAAAAGAAAAAGCAAGCGGTGGAAAGCGGCAGTCTGTATATGACATTGGACGCCTTTTACAGACCCGTGTATCTGAGTATGCGCGGACAGGGGGAAGAGGGATTTTCCCGTTATATCAGTAACAACGTGCGGTCTCATACGACCGGTCGGGAATTTATTCCCGACCACTGAATGTTCCGTTTCGACTTTAAAGACAAAAGTCTGATTCCTCCCATATTCGGTACGGACAATGCGGATTATCTGGAACGGCTCTGTCCTGTACTGGAACGGGAGAATATATATCCGTCGGGGGTGGTGAGACTCCGGGATGCGGCATTCTGTGAGGAACGGGGGATTGTACATCTGTCATTATCAGCGGAACATACGGCTTTGCTGGAAAATGAGGATTACAGGCGGCTGCGACATCGTTTCGGAATGGACGGGGATGTGATACGCAGCGGGCTGGCTGCTTTTCCCACCTACATGGCGGTGGAACACGGGCGGAAGGTATTGCTGTTTGACAAGACAGACGGTGGGGACAGGATGCTGGATGAGTTTCTGAGTGGGCTGGCCGAACGTTTTTTTGACGGCAAGCGGAAACCTGAGAGCTTGAGGTTTTATGAGGTGGCTCTGCTGAATGCCGCATGCCGGGCAAAAATAGGTGACGGGCAGACGGTTTCTTCGGATATGGTGAGATATGGGATTTGTGTGGCATGTTGCGACATGGCACCTACGCTGAGGAACTTTAACAGGCTGAGAAAATTGCAACGGCAGCCTATGCCGCTGACCGGAGAACAGGAACGGATAGTCTCGTCACTGGTGGCACGACCGGATAATGTACGGTTCCCGAACGTGGAAATGAGGGTGCGGATTCCGGCAAAGAGAAAAGGACAAGGAATGAACATTTAATTTTTTGATGAATGGAAAAAGAGAATACGAACAGTGGCAGTGTGTATGTCACAGTGGACGGACATCTCAACCCGGTGCATGTCAGTATGAAAGGTACGGGTGAGGAAGGTTTTCTGGAGTTTATGCTGGAAGATGTGGAGAAGGCGCTCAAGGAAACGGAAATGCCTACCATGGGCATGATGTACTATAATGTGCCTGATATGAGGATTATTCCGCGTTTGCGGGAAGGGAATAATGATGATTATCTGCGAAGACTGGAAAAGGCGATGGACGGACATGGGATTAAGCCGCATAGATACCTGGCTCTGTCGGAAGTGGTGTATTGCCTGTGAAAGTACATGGACCCGCTTTCAAGGGACGAGAACTATCCCCGACAACTTACACCGGAGATGTGGCGGGAGATAAAGTCCGCACCACCCGAAGTGATAGCGGAGATGCAGGATGATTTGAAGCATGGGAACACGTATTATACAGGTGTTGAGACGGGTAAAGGGGTGCTGCTGTTCGGTAGGGATTACGTAGGAAACCGTCAATACGGGGATTTTATGGCAACGAATATAGAGAAGCGTTTCTTTGAACCGGACTTTGAGGAAAAGTATCTGAATGTGTATGAGTTACGGGGATGGCCTTCATTGATGGAAGGGAAAGTAAACCGCTGTTGCGATGATTACGGCTGTTTGTTGCCGTTGGAGAAGATTCCGGCAGATGCTTTTGTGGACAAATCGGCATTGAAAAGTATAACGGACAGTGAGCGTTATGATCTTGCTCCTACATGGGAGAACTATTATAGGCTGACTGATTCCGGAAAGGGGTTGGGCCTTACTCGGAGTCCGTATAATTATGACCGGATGACACTGCTGTATATCATGGATAAAGGCTATCCGAGAGACGGACTGATAGATGAATACCCGGACAACTTCAGTTTTTACGATAAATTCGAGAAGATAGAAAACAAACTGCTGGGCCGCAACAGATGGGATGTGTATGATGTGATGCAGGAGAAGGCGAAGAAACTGGCAGGGAAATTGTTGAAAGAGCACTTTTCGGAAATACGGCGGAAAACAGACGTAAAGGAAAAAGAGCATGTGAAAAAAAATAAGGGTATAAAGATATAGGGTGATAAAAAATGGCAGGGGAAACCCCGTTACTGTTTGGATGCAGATAACGGGGCTTTTCTTTTTATTTTGTGGTAGCAGTAACCTTAGTTTGAATTTTTTCAGTTTTGTAAATGACATTTTGGCGGAAATAAGCAGTCATAATAGGTATAATTATGGAATGAAAATATGGAAGGAGTAGAAACCAATGGCTGGGTTACGGAATGGTTAGATATGTTATCTGTCCGGATGAGGATATTTGGTATATTTGGAGTGACAATGCACGCCAACGGATGACTTTAATTTTGAATGTTTTGTCAAGTGTGGAAATATGCTTTTATTTGCTTTGTAAATAGTGAAATTATAAATCAAATTGTTATGGAATTAGTTGTTATAGAGAAACATGCGTATTTACAGTTAAAACTGCAAATAGAGAGTTTATCCGCCCAGATTGAATCCGTTAAAAAGAAAATTGGTCCGGTTGAAATGGAAAAGTGACTGGATGCCCAGGAGGTCTGTCTGGCTTTGAATATCTCCAAACGAAGTTTGCAAGGCTATAGGGAATACGGGATTATTCCATATTCTTGTATAGGCGGCAAATATATGTATAAAGAGAGTGATTTGGCCAAAATATTAATTCAAAAAGAAAGATAACATATGGACGGAGTAATCACAAGGCAGTCAGAAGAGTACATAATGATGATGAGGATGCTTAAGAAATGCTCAAAAGAGATACTTGAATTTCAGGATTTGCCTGTTCCTATAGCCGGTGAGGTCTATATGACCGGTGAACAGATATGTGGCATGTTGCATATATCAAGCAGAACTTTGCAAAAGTTACGTGATGAACAGGGGATAGCTTATACTGTCATAGGGGGTAAGTTTCTTTATCCTCTTTCTAAATTGCAATTGTTATTGGAAGAAAATTATAGAAGTTATATTCGTTAAATCAAGTGGATAATTTGTATTTATGCCATTTTTTTGCTACTTTTGTAAAAGTAAGTAAGAGTGTAACAGGAAGAAAGTTGCAGCATATACGCGGTGAATTATTCGGTGTCATAGGAGCAGAGGCTTTTGGTAAGATACTGATAATGAATAGGGAAATTAAAAGTTAATCGTTCCCTGTCTACTCCGCTGGAAAGAATTGCAAAACAAAGAAAATCCCTGTAAACTAACAATTTACGGGGATTTTTTATTTTGGTACATAGCAAAAATAAGCATATCAAAGCATTCTTTCGGTGTACTATTCGGTGTACCTGATCGCTTTTAATACTATGTACACCTATTTGGTAATGTAATCATACAGAACAAAATGTAGATGCCTAACGTAAGATATACTATCTTTCTTTTTCGATAAAAGTAGTGACAATAAAGTTGTCATAACTATAATAGTTATCGTACATATACTCATATATCTCCATCATTATGGGTTAAGATAGGGATACTGTCAAATGTTATCATGCTTTGCTAATGTCTTTTTTCTCTGTAATAGATGTGAAATGCCTATTGCTAAAAGCAAATAAAAAACAAGAACTTGGTTCGCCAACCATACAAAAATGAAATTATCAATGTCGGGGGGAAGATATGCATCATTAGGCGAATATTTAACCCCATCCCAATATTCTTTTAATTCTTCTATTTTAAAATAGTAGGTGTAAGACCATATGTTAAAACATAATAAAATGATGGTTGAAATTACTCTCAAGGTTATTTTATGCAAAACAATATCCCAAATTACAAATAATAACAGTGCAATTATCAACAAGAATGCTTGTAAAAAAGGAGTGAAATTCATGCCTCCATTTGTATCTACTATACATATAGTCCATCTTAAAATACCTATTATTATTCCAAATAGGAGAAAATAGACCGTATGGTGTATCTTGTTTTTTATGCTCATTTTCCAGAATTGTTGTCAGCTTGGACGTTTGCATACTCTATCCGTATGCAATTCTCACTATTCTTTTCTTCTTTGTATGATGCTCCCTCTCTGTTTCTGAACGTTGTCCATGCAGCCGAAAGTAATATCATATAGCCACAAAGATAAAGAAAGAAATAGAAAAACCGACAGAGTAGTTGGTTCTATTTTATTAAAGTACTTTTAACGGGGATTTATTGCTGTCTTATGTTGCCTGCAACCAGCATTTTCGAGCTTTCGGCAGTGAATTGAGGCAGTGCAGGCTTCGTGGCGTGACAGTTTCTTTAGCGGCAATTCATTTTTATTCAACGCAGTAAAATGATATTTGTTATATATCTGTTTTAGCTTTGAATACGGGGAATGTTCTCTGTATTTCTGTTTCAAATCCAAACCAATAACCGCATTTTGTATTTTCATCGAGCGGAAGAAAGCAAAGTCGCAGATTACTTTTATATTCTCCATATATCACTTCCCATTTCTCAGGTGGAATCTGATGTTTGGTTTTTACTTTTTCTGCCGGAGTCTTTTTTAAGGACATGCCAGCTTCTATCCAAGCAATGCTTGCTTGGATTTTATATTCAGGATAGGCCAGTTTGCAATATTCATAAAGTATAAGCCCGCGTTTCTCCAAACTCATAGGCTGGTCTATCAGATTTACCTGTATCAGATATTTAAGGAAGTTATGTAGAAAATCTTTGTCATTTAATATTAACTCTCTGGTTAGTGTATGCCAGGCGGGAGTATTGTAGAAAGCATCTAACAGGCGAGACAGCCGGCGAGCGGTTTGCAGTTCTCCAACGCTGATTTCGTTGGTTTCCAAAACTTCGTAAGGAGGAAAGGGGGAATAGCGTATTCCAAGTTCTTCTGCCCGTCGACGCATTTCCGTACCTGGAAGCAATTTGAGTGATTCCAGCTGTATCTCTCCTGCATTGTATCCGGCAAGGGTATATACATCTTCAAATATTTCATAGAGGTGATAGAGGGGAAGTCCGGCAATGAGGTCGGCATGCGTTTCCATATTCGGGAGCGAGCATAGAAATTTCAGCCCTTTTAAGGCATCGGATAATTTTCCCATACGGTGGCTTTGCTCAAGAACAGGTTCGCGCAAACTTTGAATTCCCGCTTCGAGGTGAAGCAGACCTTGTGGCAATTGTTTCAATTCTTCTTTCAGTTCTTCGGAAAGAAGAGCTGGATGTATCTCTAAATGAAAATGTATATCGGGATATTCTAAAAACAGCTGAAGCAGTTCTTTTGCGCGATGCGTATTGTAGTTGAATGTACGGTCGAGTACACGTATGTTTTTGATACCGTGTTCGTGAATGGTTTGAAGCCGTTGGCGGATGTTTTCAATGGAGAGTGTACGTATAGGTTTTTCGCCGCCGCTGACGCAAAAGGCGCATGTGTTGAAACATCCGCGTGTGGTTTCAAGTTGCACAAACGGTTTGTCCCAATTGAAGAAACAGCTTTTTTCGGGTGGAATGAGTCTGGAAAAGTTTAAGACACGGGCTGTTCCATTGTCTCTGTATTGCTTGTCAGTGTCCAAATAGCATAGTCCGGCAATATCATTCCACAGTTCTGGTTGGTTCCAGCAAGTCAGCCATTGGGGAAAGACTTCCTCGCCTTCTCCTCTGAATACGCAGTCCACAAAAGGGTACTTGCGCAGAAATAACTCATTATTTCCGAGGAACTCCGGACCGCCTAATATGAGACATGCTTTGGGAAGTAATACTTTCAGCCTTGAAGTAATATGTAGCAACTGTTCGTGATTGAAAAGCCAGGTTGTTGCAGCTATGATGTCGGGCTTATGGCGGTAAGCTTCGTCTACAACGGTTCCTACATTCTCATTTATCGTGGCAGATACTATTGCCCATTCAATAGATGGGTCGTTTGCTATCTGTGCATGTAGCGCAGGAAGTGCCAATGAAGAATGAGCGTAGGAACTATTTAGGTCTATCCAAAGAATTTTCATATCTGATTAAGTTTCGTCTTTGCAAAGATAGATGATTTTACTGTTAGGATAAATAAAAAAGTATATATTTGCGAACAGTTAGTAAATCCGAATAGGTTCAAATGCTATGAAAAAATTCCTTTATATCTGTTTCTTATTTTGGGTGAACAGCGTTTTTTTGATGGCTCAGGAAACAAAAGAGAGCGGACAATCTTCACTTTATACGGATCAATATATTACAGATATATATATGAGTGAACCCGACCGTGCCTTGCAGTTACTGGATGAAGCTGAAAAGAAGAAGGTAATGATGCCTGCGCGCATAAACGATTTGCGGAGTATGGTCTATCGTAATAGATATCAGTGCAAATTGGCTTTTCGTTATGCACGGAGAGCTTATGTTCAGGATTCCATTGCTGGTAATAGTCCTGAACATTTGCTTAAGATGACGATTGCATTGGCGGAGTTATCAAGTTTGTTGAGTGAATATGAGGTGAGTAACCGGTATGTTGTTGAAGGCATCAGGCAAGCGAGGGATATGGAGAATAAGCGGGCAGAGGCTAAACTGTTGTTCTGTATGGGAGAAAATAAGCGTTGGCTGTCTTTTAAAAAGGATGCTTACGAAACATTTGATGAAGCTATTCAACTTTTGAGGGATGCTGACGATGCATATGGTTTGCGTATGCTTTCTTATTTCAACGGGGTTAAAATGAGTTTTTTGATAGATGATGGATTAATAGATGATGCGTTGTCCGTTGGGCTATATCGACAGAAGCTGTTGGATAAAATGGAAGGCAAGGAAGGAATACAAGCTGCTTATTTGGACTTACAGAAGTCTTATCTGTATTCCAAATTGGCTTATTTGTATTATTGTTCGGGTGATAAGGAGAAAGCAGAGGAATGTTTTATAAAATATAAGTCTACTTTGGCAGCTTCAACTCCTGCCGGGAAATACGATGCTACTCCCTATTTGTTTGTGACAGGCCGGTATAGGGAAGTTTTAGATAATTGTCGCGAGCTGAAAGAAGTTTTTAGGAGAGAGGATACAATTAATTATCAGTATCGTGGCATTTTGTCTAAAGAGATAAAAGCTTATACCGGTTTGAAGGAATATGAAAAGGCAGTGAAGCTAAGTACTGTTTTCATTGCTTTGACTGACAGCATATATCAACGTGAAAAAACAAATGCAGCATTGGAATTAGAAACCTTGTACGATGTTGATGAGAGAGAAGCCCACATTGCAGAACAAGCTTTAAAATTGAAGATACGGACAATTTCTCTGGCTTTTATTTTTTTTATAGTACTGCTGGTCTTGTTTTTTCTTTGGAAGGTTTGGCTGCAGAATCGTAATATCAAAGAAAAGAACAGGGCATTGGTGAAGTATGTAAATGAGGCGCTGTCAGAGCAAAAGAAGAAACAGCAATCGCCAGGTGAAGATGATAAGTCTATTCTGTATAATGATTTGGATACAGAATCTTCCGACATTGATAAAGAGTATGAAATCAATAAACAGGTCTTTCAGAAATTGGATTCTTTGATAAGGAGAGATGAATTGTATCTTTCTGCTGATTTGTCAAGAGAAGATTTAGTCAGAATGGCGCATATGAATAATACCCGTTTTGCTAAGATGATAAAAGAAAATACGGGTACTAATCTGAGTGGTTATATCAATGAGTTACGTTTGAATCATGCTATACATTTGTTGAAGGAACATCCTGAATATACTTTACGTGCTATAGCTGAGGCTTCCGGCATTAATAGTATGCCTACTTTTCATAGTCTGTTCAAGAATAAAACGGGAATGACACCTTCTGAATTTAAAAAGACCCAAATGGATATGAAACAATAAATTATTGTTATACAATATTATAAGACTTTTCTTTATAAACTTTAGGACATTTCTTTATAGCAAGAGCTTTTAAATTAAGATGCTTCATGCAGAAAAGCTTTTCTTTGCAGTATAAAAACATTGCTATGTATATATTCTGTTGGCTGATGCCATATAATATACGCCGAAGTAATGTATGGATATATTTTATGCAATAATAAACAGGAGTTGAATTTGAGTGCTACTGGCGCAGTATGTGAAATGCACGAGAACAATTTTCTACGTTCTTTGACTGATTTGAAGAGCCCGGCTCTTTTGCACAGGGGACTGGTTTGGGGTTATCAATATGCAAGTCTATTGTAAAGAGTGCGGGAATGGAATCATAAGCGTTGGTTCCTAATCGGTGTGGAAAGTCTGTTTTGAGTGATTCTATTCTGCTGTTTGCAACTTATTGAAGGGATACTAAAGAGTATCCTAAGTTCTGTTTATTCTGGGGTCCCGTAGGTCGTTGAGATTTGCGGGACTCTTTTTATGTTGAGCTCAAAAATTAAAGCGGGACATTCAGTAAATGTAGCCATACTCTTTTTGCTAAAACATTGCTAAAACAATTTTCGGACTGACCCTGGCGGTTTTTTCAAACGGGTCAATGTAAAAACCTGAGGGGTAAATTTATAAATTGTTATCTTTGTCTCCAAATTCATAGCTTATGGAGTTAAACGGTTATCGCCTTCTTCTTCCTGAAGGCACTTTAGACTACTTTGATCTT